>OIXH01002272.1_pt1 | contig 19515 bp, 15 predicted proteins | sample 1587741 | NCBI WGS metagenome assembly OIXH01 (sample SAMEA3888916, study PRJEB22519) | human gut metagenome | biome: human gut; feature: human-associated habitat; material: faeces | place: Denmark | collected 2011 | reverse complement strand
TGCTGGTGCTGTTTTTCGTAGTGGGAGTTGTGAAAACCTGCGGCTCCTTTGCAGACCTGAAAAAGCCGGAGCACGCTGTGAAGCTGTTTGTTCGTTTTGCGATTGCAAAAGGACTGATTACCTATGGCATGGAGCTGATGATGGCGATTTTGGAGATTATCCAAGGTGTCGTCGGTACGATCATGAATTCAGCCGGCTTTGGAAGCCCACAGGCAACGGTGCTGCCGCAGGAAATCATCACGGCGGTGGAGGATTGCGGCTTCTTCGAATCCATCCCGTTGTGGGCGGTAACGCTGATCGGCGGCCTGTTCATTTGGGTGCTGTCCTTCGTGATGATTCTGAGTGTCTATGGCCGCTTTTTCAAAATGTACATGTACACCGCACTCGCTCCGGTTCCGCTTTCCGCCTTTGCCGGAGAACTTACGCAGAACATCGGAAAGAGCTTCCTGAAAAGCTATGCGTCTGTGTGCCTGGAGGGAGCAATCATCGTTCTGGCCTGCATCATCTTCTCGGTGTTTGCCTCCAGCCCTCCGGTTGTCGATCCGGACGCAGCGGCAGCTTCTATGGTGTGGAGCTACATCGGTGAGCTGATTTTCAACATGCTCATTCTGGTCGGCGCGGTGAAAATGGCAGACCGGCTTGTGAAGGAGATGATGGGCATATAATTTGAAATCAGAATGATAAAATCAAATATTTTGATTTTATCGGTTGTATTTCCGAGAGAACAGTGATATACTATAGATGAAATATACGGAGGTGATCTTGATGCTGATTGAATTTCGCTTCAAAAACTATCGTTCTTTTCGGGATGAGGCGGTGCTTTCCATGGAAGCGACCGGACTGAGTTCCTTCAAAAGTTGCTTGATTCCGCTGTCGTCTACAGTAAAGCTGCTTCCTGCCATTGCAATTTACGGCAAAAACGGCGGTGGTAAGAGTAATGTGATTCGTGCCTTTTGGCTGGCCGTTCAGTTTATCCGAAATGCGCAGAGAACGCAGCACGAGCGCGCCGCGATTCCTGTCAATCCGTTTGCGCTGAATGACTACTCCAAGGATGAACCTACGGAGTTTGCATTTGAGTATACTTCGGGCGGCGTGAAATATTGGTATGGCTTCGCCGCTACGCGCGAGAAGATTTACGCAGAGTATCTCTACCATGCGCCGAAGGGACAGAAAGCTTTGGTGTTTAAGCGTACAGAGCAGCACTTCGATTTCACAGAGGATAAATCAAAGCGAGCGCTGATCGGCGAAATGGTCGCTGAAAACCAGCTGTTCTTCTCAGTGGCATGCACCATGAACGATGCGGCTTGTGTTGCTGCTATGCGGTGGTTCCGGGATCAGGTGTTCTTTTCACGGGACTATTCTGATATTCCGCGGCAGTTGATCGAGTATTCGGAAGATAAGAATATGCTGAGGGCAATTTCAGATTATGCAAAGGCAGCAGACTTGGGCATCTTGGATATGCAGTTTGAGTTCAACAGCAATGAGATTCAAGATGATGAAAGCCTGCCGGATAACATCCCGGAGGGGATCAAGGCTGCACTGGTGCAGTTTATGCATACTCTCGCCGAAACCTCCAACAATGTAGAAGTACACTTGAAAATGGGTGAGGTTTCCGCAAAGGCCAGCCACCAGGGTGAAAACCGTGATGGCCGGAAGGCGACCTATTCGCTGGAGCTTTCTGATGAGTCGGACGGTACCAGAAAGCTGATGGCACTGGCCCCTGCAATCGAGTCTGCGCTGCGCACCGGTGGCATCTTACTGGTGGATGAGCTGGAGCGTGAGCTTCACCCCATGCTGGTGAACTATATCATCGCAAAGTTCCAAAGCAAGACCACAAATCCGAATGGCGCACAGATCGTTTTTACAACACACAATACGGAGTTGATGAATCTGGAGCTGCTGCGAAAGGATCAGCTGTATTTTGTTGATAAGCGTGACAAAGACGGCGCTTCTGAGTTGTATACGATTAGCGAGTTTTCCACCCGAACGACGGAGAATATCCGCAAAGGGTACCTTGTTGGCAAATACGGTGCAACCCCAGATGTTGAAATCGAGGAGGTGGAGTAAATGCCACGTCCTACAAAAAAGAGCAAACCATATATCGTGGTGTTCTGCGAGGGGGAAAGTGAACAGGTCTACACGGACTTTCTGAGAAAAGAATTCAAAGATGTTGCGTCCATCAAGCGGCCAAGCTCCACCGGGCTTTTTGAAGAAGCGGACAGCAAATTTCAAAAGGACAAACGAGTAATGCGCTCTTTTCTTCAAAAAGCTGTGCTCTTCGTTTCATATATTCCTGAACACTTGTTATGCTACTACTTTCAATCTCTTTTCTAATCTTTGCAGTAAGGTTCAAAGAACGTTTAATTGCTTTTTTGCATTTTTCTACTTTATCCTGTTCAAATGATAAAATCGTATTGATTTGTGCCAGAATAAGGGAATTCTGGTCAAAAGAAAGGTTAAGGATAGGTTCTTTTTCCGTTCCAAAGTCAGCAAATGCAGCAGAGTTAATCTCTGCTAGTTTGTCTTTCACCAAGGCTTGGACTGCCGGAGAGTTAAGAACTTCGCAGAAATAGGTATACTTTAATGCCTGGTTTTCGTTCTCTATCTGTGCCTTCAGTGCGAGAATTTGTTTGCGAAGCATAATGAAGAAGTACTTGTCTAACCCTTTCTCTTGTAACACTAAGGGTTCCGCCAATCTGCTCTAATGTTTCTTTTCTTGCTCTTAACTGTACAACCTTGCGGACTCGCTCATTGGAATATAAATTGTCAAACAATTCATTGACTTCTTTTTCTAAATCAAATGCACACCACTTAAAAAATTTCTTTAATAAAATGTATGTTGAGAGATCATCGACCTTATCGGTTTCTGCCATCGAAAGCAAGGATGTTTCTTCAGACTCACACAGACCTTTCAAAACAGACCGCTCATTTTCATCCAAAGTAAAAGCATTGATGTACCCTAACGCCTTATTGTTCTTGCGTGTGTTTGGAAGAGCGTTTGCCATTCTCCAAATCTCAATATGTTTTTTGATGCGACTTTGATAATCTACAAACATTTCAATTATCGGAATCACATTTTCGGTTGAAGTAACACATTCAAAAGCAAGTTCTTCACCCAAGATATCATAGGCTTCTCTATACCTTTGGAGCATTTCGGCTTCGGTTTCTGACAAATCCATATCTTCAAAAACCGAAAAGTTACCAACCGCTATTTCATTGCGATGATCAATAAACAGCGAAGATGAACATAATGATGCTTTTTTATTTTGAACGATGGGTATAGAGTCATCATTATTTAGCGTTGCACAAAAAGCATCAACTTCAACTAGGCAGTTCTTGCCGAACCCTTTCAACTTCATTAAAGCTGATGGCGAGGTTTTTAACAATTCTGCAACTGTTGTTATGCCATTTCCTATAAAACGATTGATTACACGAACGGAAAAAGGCAGCGTTGTTACAGAAACACCTTCGTATTCATCTGAAATAAGGTTATATCTTTCGCAAAAGGCTATATCCAAATCTGTATCTCGCACTAGATAAACTCCTAACTAATAGTCCTATAAATAGATACAATAATGCATCCTCTGTATCTTGAAAATTATACCTTACAATCCGTCCCATAAAACGGACAATCACTCTCGAAAATAGTCTGAATTGATTTTATAAATATTGAAGGTTTTAACGCTTTCAACACCGATTCCGTACTTGACCATATAGTCAGTCAATGATTCACCATCGATAAGTTTTACACTTTTTTGCTGTTGCTGAATAGCAAAAGATAATGCTTCTTTGGTGTATGAAGATGTTGTTATAAATACACCTTTTTGAATATGCCCCATGGCCCCAATAAAGGCTTGTAATTCTTTTCTGCCAACTTTGTTGGTGTTCGAATAACGCTTTGCTTGTATGTATATAAGATCAAGACCTAATTTGTCTTCACTGATTATTCCATCAATACCATTATCGTGAGAACCCCCGGTTACAATTCCGGATTTTTTATCGTATCCATATCCCATTTTCAGCAAAAGTTCAACCACTAACTGCTCAAAAAAATCAGGATGATTTGACATTATATTATCCAATAATTGCTGTTTTATTTGCTGCAGATGTTCATCTATAGCGTTTGCAATTTTCTCCTCAGGCAAAAACTCTGTATTTTCATCAATTATGTTTTGTGATTGTTTAATAGTCTTTCCCGACTTATTATTTTCACAAACAATAAATTTTAATTTTTTTCCTTCTTTTCCTGCTATTGCAAAATGCTTAACTGGATATGCAGTAGGAAAATCAAGTCCAATACAATGTCGTCTTATTTCGCCATTTACAACACCAACCGGATTTTTGGCACCAAACTGATATAGATTTTGATCAATTATTCTCTGATATATTTCTGCTGAAGAAAGCCCTTTCGGTTCGGATTTTAAAACTTCTTTTATGGCTTCAATTATTGTCATAATGAACATCCTTTGCTATTATTTCTTAAAAACACACAATTTTCGCACAAACGATTCCAAAAAGCTGTTCTTGAGAATAAGATATATACGGAAAAAAAGACTCATATCAATCCGAAATATCAATTTGATACTTTGGAATTTTACAATTCTTCCGTCTTAAATGTTGTATAACTCTCATAATATTAGCTTTGGTATATGATTTATATATATCGCACAGCTATATTCCACTAACACTTCCCACTTGCCGTAGCGTTTGCCGTCAACTCTGCGGATATATTGTTTCTCTTTCAGAGAGTCTATAATGCGCTTTATGCTTCTGACAGACTTTCCTGTTTGTTCTGCAAGTTCGGTTTGCTTAACAGACGGGTTCTTTTTTATTAAATCTAATACTGCCAACTCTTCTAAAGTACATTCCAAAGTGTCAATTTGGCACTTTGGTGCTTCGCTTTTGGCACTTTGGGGAGCATTTTTATTCACAAAATCAACGTGCATATAGCGATTTTTTAATTCGTAGCTTGTACCGAGCAGGAGGTTTGAGAAAAACAATTCCAAAAACTTTGTGGTGGAATGAATACCTTTTTGCAAATCGTTATAGTTTGCTCGAACCAGTGCGTTACGGAAATACCAAGAGTTTTCACGGAACGCATCGTTATTGACACGGAACCCAAAGGTTTTCATATACTTAATCATAAACACGGCGGTGGCTCTTGTGTTACCCTCGCCAAAGGGATGAATCTGCCAAATATCCGATGCAAATTTTGCAAGATGCTTTACCGCTGCCTCAACCGACAGTCCCTCATAGGAGAACTGCTTTTCGGTTGCAAAATCATAATCCAAAGTATCTTTTACGCTATTAAAATCAGCATAGATAACCGTTTCGCCGTTCAGTATCCATTCCTTTTTGGAAATGTTATACTGACGGATTTGTCCGGCGTGGTCGAATACGCCCTCAAACAATCTGCGGTGAATGGTAATCCACTCGGCAGGAGAAAACTGAAACGCTTTTTCGCCCAAAAGCTTCGTTATTCTTGCAGATACAATATCTGCCTCTTTGGTTTCGTTTTCGGTTTCGGTGTGGGTGGTTCTCTGTTCATAATAGCTGTGTATACGCTTTTGAGCCTCGTCGATGGTGATTTTGCCCTCAATGTGTTCCTTTGCAGTATCCAGCAAATAATCAGAGGTTTTCAGCCCATCAACCGCCTGCAAGCCGATAGCAGTTTGCCAAGCTTCACTTTTTTCGGCTCTTTCAGGCTCGCCCTGTTTTATATATTCTTCAAGTTCAAATTGCCAATTCTTGTCGGGCATATTTGCACCTCTGTTATTTCTTATCATTATCCAAAAGTCCGTATGTCCGGTAGTACGACAATATCGTTTGATATTGCAGTTTGTTTGTAAAAAGCTGACGATAGGTAACAGTTTTCTCTTTTCCTTCAGCCTTGAGTGCCGCTAATTTCTCTGTAACCGAGTCATACTGCGCAAGAATGTCGGAAAGCATTTTTTCAAAAGCGTATAATCGTTCTTCGTTCATAATACAGATCTCCGAATTCTGATTACTGTTTCTGATTATGAATCTCCTTCAAGTCCTCAATAGCAAGGACGGGATCCATTGTATGGAATATCATATAATTCCGTTTCATTGTCTGGGCGGGGGCTTGCTTATAAATCTTTGCACTGTCCTCGCCATTGTAATAATGCCAATAACGGTAGATATAGCCTATCCAGTACAGCACATCAGCAGAAAATATCTCTCCGTTTCTTGTAAGCGATTCACCTGCAACAGAGGCGACTTCCTCGAGCAGGTATTCTTCTCCTGCCCACTGCATACGGTTATACTTTGAATCAAGCTCCTTTGCGGTATCAGACATCATAAACGCCTTGATAAAAGCGGCGCTGTTATATTTCTTTTCGGCAGATAGTTCAAATAATCTACCTTGAATATCACAAAGCTTTAACTGAAGTTCGTTCATTGTTTTCCTCCACTCTTGGCCTCGTCGAGTATTTCATCAAAGAACATACCCTCACGACGATAATTCTTGCAAATATCGTTGGCAAGGGAAATCCCTCTCGCCCGGTTTTCTTCGGCCACTTCTTTCATAAACAGTCTTTCAAGATAAGAAAGCTCAACTTCTGCTTCGATATGAACAGAATCACAACCTTTCTGTGAAACAGCCACATACTGCTTACCAAGCTGAAGGGCAGAAAGACTATTGATAAGTGCCATATCGGTTACATTGCCGACAAAAAAGTTATCGATAACGAAAAACATGCGGTCGTTCGCAATGCTTCCGATAATAAGATCCTTGTTTAATGTCAAAGCACGATACTTGTTGTAGAAAGGCGTACCGTTTATTTTTTCCATTTTTCCTCTGTGATATGCGACAAGCATTGCCCAGTCAATATCAGCGGTAACTTCAATGTGAGCGAGCTTATCCACGCTTAAAGAAACAATGTAGAACTTAGACTTATCATAGTCACAGATCAAAGTAAGTGCCTGACCGGGATCGGTTCCCATATAGAAGCCTTTGCCAAAGTCACATTGCTTTCGGCTCTTGGGCTCAATAGGACCCTCAATACCCGACTTTGAGCCATGATAAAGAAGCACCCGGTCTGCATCCAACTTAATTGCTTCTGATTCCTCAGCAATCCTTTTCAGAGTCATATCATAAACAGGGATGTGCTTTTCCTTGCAAAAATCAAACATTTTTGATTGTGCCAATTTGTTAGGCACAGCACGACCGTTCTCCCAACGATTCACGGTTTGGAAGGTAACATTAAGTTGTTCGGCGAACTCGGTTTGACTCATATTCAAATATGCCCTTATCTGTTTTATAAGTTTCTGCATAATGCCACCTCTTAAATATAACATTATTTCTATCTAATATTATATCTAATGTTATACTCTATGTCAATGAATTTTGTTCGAAAACTGAGTTAGAAATACAGTAAAATTGAAATTTGATCAGAAATTGATACTATTATTTTACGAACGATGGTACGAAACGCGGATGCGCTATTTTGTTATATTCCTTCTTGTATGTTGCAAATAACATTTTCTGAGAGACGATATGCACGTTATCATAACGCTTACTTAAAGTCCAAAAGCTGTCCGGCACACGGTTTACGGTGCAGATAACATATTCATTCTCGTAAAACGGTCGATTCTTTGTGGTGCTGTTTTCAATCTCATTCCAGAGCTTTTGTGTAAGCTTTCCACCGGGAGTTATATCGTAATAGGCATATACAGCCTGCTTTTCTTCGCAGGTAAAGTCAAAGGTTACATTGCCTACCTTGACGTTATGATAGCTTGAATTTTTGGTGTCGATGTACTCGGTTAAAATGGAGTTAATGTTTTTCTCCAGCCAATAGTCGCACATACCTTTATAAAAATCCGCCATCAGCTCGTCATTGAAAACTTGCATAAACCGATTGAAAATATCCTTTCCGAAGCTTCCGTCAGGGTTAGGGACAGCAGTCAGCAAGCACTTATACCACAGGGTTAAATAACTGTTAGCGGGAAGATATTTTGTGTGTCCGTTTTCGCCGGGAACTTTTATAACTAACCCGTGTTCTATCAGCGCTTTTATGTATTTGTCGCATTTGTTTTTCGGAAAGCCTGAGAATTTCGCTATCTCACCGATACGGTTATAGCCGTCCGCCATTGCATAGAGCAGTGTGTTGTAGCTTTCGGGAGTGCGAAAGCTTTCGTTCATCCAGCTTGCCGCCAAACGATAAAAGATTGAATCGGTACGCAGAAATGTTCTTACATTGTCCTCAAAGGACAGTTCTTTATTGTACAAGGAAAGCAACGCCGGAATTGCACCGGTTAAGCAGTAGAGTTTCGCTGCCGATTCATCCGCCAGTGAGTAGACATCCGCAAGCTGCGGCATTGAAAAGTAGCTGATTTCTACTTTCCCACAAGAAATTGGCGGAGTCTCCCACGGTCTGCCGAGTAATACAACCGTTGATTTGCTATCCGATTCCAAAAAAATATTCAAGGCTACATAGAAATCATCTTTATCGTTCCGTTCACCTGCATTGTCAAAAAAGACAAGCGGGTGTTTTTTATTGCCGTAATGCTTTAAGCAACCGAAAAAATCTTTCCAGCTTACACAGCCGCCGAATATCTCGGTATCTTCTAACGCTTTTTTTATAATGTCATTCCTTTGAGCAGCGATTTCCTCTAAACGCATCTCAGCCTCTTCAATTTTGGATTCATAATCCGCCACTTTTTTCATAGCGTCATCTTGTACCGCAATGTCAGGCACAGTGAAAGTAATTCCCTGAACTCTATCAATTGACGCCCGATACGAACGAGAAAACCCCATCTTTTTACCTTCGACTTCAAGGATATGCGCAAGATAGCGCGGGTTCACTTCGGGAATCTTACAGCGCAAAACGCCGCAATGATCCGTGGGATAAAACTCTTTGCTCTCGGACATATAGCTTGTCATCCAGTCTCCGTCGATTCCCCACAGTACAGAAGGAACAGAGAAGTCCGTTATCAGCAGCTTATTAATATAGCCAAACGGTTCAGTGACATTGGCGCTATATACAGGTATCGTTCCGCCCAAAACGAGCTCCTTGTCTAAAACACGCTTGCCAATAGCCACACTGAATTTTTCTGTATCAGACAGACTTAGTTTGTACCCCCCCGGTTGACATAACAACATCCAACTCTGCAAACAGATCTGCTATCTTCTGTCTGTAAGTCTCAATGCTCATGCGAGTGGTGTTGTATTCCTCATCGATCTTGGCGCACTCGTCAACTACTTTCTGCTGGACGGGAATAGGCGGAACTGGGATTTTAATTCTTTTTATAGTTTCAATGGATAATTCGATCTGACCACTTGAACCATCTGCCATTTTCTCAAGGGTTTTGAATCCGACAACTGAAGATAGTATTAACAGTGCAAAAGTGGATAGAATCTGCTCATTTGGCCTGAAAATTGTAATGTGGCTATCTACAACATAATCTCCGTCCAAGTCAAAAAGAGTTACTCGGCCCGCTGTTCCAACGCCTGTAGAATTGATTAGAATATCTCCCTTTTGAAGCTTCCGCTCATCGAGTTCGGCATCCTGGGCCAGATAGTATTTCATCGAAAAGTCAAAATCTCTGTACCCTCTGGCTTGTCCAGACTTGATGACTTGTATAGAAGAATCTCCATAAATTGGTGATTTTCCGCGCTTTAGTAATATCTGCAGCTCATCAATTGACTTAAGCGGATATTTGCTTTCAATAACAATTCTCTTATTGACACTTGTACGGATGGCCTTGTTGAAACTAACTCTTGAAAAATCCATCATATTTTTTGTTTCAACTAAAGCCCCGAAAACGAGCTGTTCTTCACTAAAGGACGGTGCTAATCCAGAAAAAGATCTTTTTATAGCATTTGCGAGTGTCCCTTCGGCCGCCCGGTCAGCATCATCATACATTTTCCCACCCGGAGTGATAATCTGAATACCCTCATTCCCTTTGCGATTCGACCAGTCATAGCCAAGGAATTCCTTTTGAGCCTTATTATCGGCTGGAGCAGTGATTATTACGGTTGTCTGCTGATATACCAGTGAAAAGTAGAAAAGCTTCTCCTGCTCAATTGCGTGCGCATATGCATAGAACTTCTCCAAATATGCGGCGGCCTGCGCCTCGGCGGTTTTACTCTTATATGCCTTTGTTTTCTGCAGATTTTTCGCCTCTGCTGAATCTGCAAATGCCGCCACATACATCTTGAAGTATTCAGTTGCTTCTATGTCGGAAAGCAAAAGGTTTTTTCCGATAAACGCCCGATATAACACTTCCTCAACCTCGATCTGCGCGAGATACGCGTCGAGAATGTCCTTATCCTTCCACTCGGCAAGCTCTCGTCCACTGAAAATGGATTCAACAGAGTCTTCTGACAGATCAATCTGCTTCGGCGGTTCATTGTATTTTTCCAGGAACATTACAACCGTATTTGTACCGGTTGCACCAAACGTTTTAGAGCCAAACGCTGCAATGCCGCGGATATAGAAATTCTGTAATATCTGTTCACGCGCTCCGGTGTAGCTGGCACTGTCGTTTGAGAGAATGGAGCTTGGCAGAATTACCGCAGCAATTCCCTGTGGCTTCAGCAGCTGCGCAATCCTCTCCACAAACAGCGTTTCAATCTCGCCACCGTTCAAACCAATACGATCAAGAAGCGTAAAGCTGTTGTTTTTCAGTTGCAAATGCTGCTTGAAGTCCTTTACCGAATAGGGCGGATTCGCTACCAAAATATCAAATGTGCCGTTTTCAATTCCTTTGTCTGGAGCATTTTCCAGGCCGTCGCCGAAAATAATGTTTCCTTCGCCGGCACCGTTCATAAACAGAGATATTTTCGCAACGCGGGCGAGGCGGTAGTCTTTTTCGATTCCGAAAATATGATCCCTAGCCCACGCATTATTGCCGTCTGACTGTACAAAGAAATTGATCGCTTCTATAGCCTCGGTCAGGAAATGGCCCGCGCCACAGGCATAGTCGATCACTTTGGGATAGACGGTGCCTCTTTCGGATTTCACCATCCGATCAACAGGCAGGCTGTCCCAAATGAACCGGGTGATCGGAATGGGCGTGAAAAACTGCCCTTCGTTCTGCTTGAAACCCTTGTTCAAGAGCTGCTCAAACAAATCACCAAGGAACTGATGTTTTGAAGAATAGACAATTCTGTATTTCTCGAATAGCTGCACCATCTCCACAAGGATTTTTCCGTTTTGATAGAACAATTCCTCGTTATGGACATCTTTGAATGCAAAATCATTGTTCGAATAGAATTTCAAAATACGAATCGTGTTCTGAAGATCCTCAATTGCTTTTTTACGCTTTGAGCCGGTGTATGTTGAAAACAGCCATTCAGGATAATCCGCAGAAACGTAAAGGATCTCTTCGCGCATGAATTTTTCCATGCCATCACGGTGTAGCCGCTGGAGCCGATCCTGTAGGGTTTCGTATGTATCCGTTCCTTGCTTATACTGGAATTCTACCTCATCGTCTTCACCCTTTGTGCTTTCATCAACAAGCTTACAGATAAACAGTGCAACAAGACGGTTGAAAGCGTTTTCCTTGTCACTTACGTTATTATGACGCAGTATTTCCTCAAATCTATTGACGATCTTGTCTTCGGGAGTGAAGTCACGAAGATCCTTTTTGCGTAAGGGTTTGACCCCGATCTGATATGCGACGGAATCAGCAGAGAAAACCAGGTTATCATGTATTTGGCTGGCATACGTTTCCTTCCAGACCTCATACTTGTCCGGCGCTGTGTGTGCATCACGGTACAGCTTGATGGATTTATCCTTTTTGGATAAAAGAATGATGTTTGCATCATCGGAGCAATCAATCGTTGGTGCCTTATATTCAATAGTTCCCGCTTTCAAATCCGATGCATACAAAACAAGCCATTTGCAGGACTGCTCCTGTTGCCAATAGGAAAACAGCTGTGCCCCGTCATTCTTCGTATCAGTGAGCGCTTTATCAAACTCTCTGCCCCAGGTTTTGCACTCAATTATGAAAAGCATATTACCCTTGGCATCTGTCACGCAAATATCGGCGCGGCCGCCTTTGGCGTCGTGCCCGAGATGCCACTCTTTTTCAAGCTCAATATGCTCTGGACGGTATCCTTTTGTTAGGAGACGACACACGCATTCAAAGACAACAAAGTTTTCCTTTTGATCAAACCTGTCGTTGCGCTCCCTGCCCTTGATAGCGTCCGGATATATCAGCTTTTTAGTTTGAAAGTCTACTTTAAGGCTGCAACCAAATTCAGGAAAAGCTTTTTCATACATATCGCCATGGGCAACAAAGCCCAGCGTATTCAGAACGTCTTTCAAGTTTGAAACATCTATCATAAATGATCGCTCCTTATCTGTTCTATTACCCATTGCTTAATCTGCGTTACGTAAAAAGCGCGATAGACGGGTCCGCCGCCCCAAAGAACATCACATCATAAATCGGCAGATACGTGATCTTGCCGTTTGTCGTGATCTCGCGGGCGTTGGACAGAACATATGCCTTTTTCACGTGATAGTCGTCGTTCTTTACGAAGGTATTCAGCGCGCTGTGGACGGTGTAGTCCTTGCCGGACTTGACCTCGATGGGGACAGCGGAGAGGCTGTCGTAATCGTCGATCAGATAATCCACCTCGCCCTTGCTGCGGTTATCGTAATAGAACAGATTGTAGCCGTGGGCAATGAGCTCGCTGGCGACGACGCTCTCATAGACTGAGCCAAGGTTGATGCTCCGCTCGTCCTCCAGGATCGCGCGGATATTGCTGCCGTACAGGATGGAGGTCAGAATACCGACGTCGTTCAGATAGAGCTTCAGCAGGTTTTTGCCGGAGGACTCGATCAGAGGGAAGGTAGGCGTAGAGATGGCCTGCACGTTCAGCGCAATGCCGGCGCTGATCAGGTATTCGAACTCATCTTCATAATTGGCGAAGGTACTGCCTTTCTTCCCCTCAATCCGCTGCGCCACCACGCGCTTTTTCTTGTTCTCCAGATTGGAGGGGATCTGATCGTAGATGCGGCGGATCTTCAGCTTGCGCTCTGCGTCATACTTGGAGGCGTCAGCGGCGTAGTAATCATGGATCTCGCGCTGGATCTCGCGCACGGCCTGAATATTCCTCGTATCCAGGTACGCATTGACCGCCGCCGGCAGTCCGCCTACCAAAAGGTAGCGCTTGAAGGAGTCCATCATCTTGCCGTGCATGGCCTCGTCCAGCGACTCCCGCGCCTCAAACTTCTTGCGCAGGGCGGCAATGGCAAATTCGTTCATGCCGTTGGCGTAGAGGAATTCCTCGAAGTCCAGCGGGAACATGCGCACCTTGCGAATGCTGCCGATGGGGATGGAGGTCGTCTGCGCCAGAGTTACCCCCAGCAGCGAGCCGCTGGCAATGTACGTAAAACGGTTGTCATCTCGGAGGAATTTCAGCATGGTTAGCAGATGGGGATAAGCCTGGATCTCGTCGATGAAGATCAGCGTATCCTCCGCCTTGCCCATCAGCTCGCCCTTGATCGCGCTGACGCGAAGGTAGAAATCATCTACCGTCTTCGCATTTTCAAACAGCCTCTCGCCGACGGAGTCCTCCAGCATGTTGATCTCAATGAAATTGGGAAACAGCTTTTTTCCAACGTGGCGGATGATATATGTCTTTCCGACCTGGCGCGCGCCGTCGATCAGCAAAATGCGATCAGAGCCGGACTTCAGGTGCTGCTCGATCAGGTCTGCAATTTTTCGTTTCAGCATGATGACTCACCTCGCGAAAACTTTTCAACTATATTATAGCCATCTCCGCTCAACTTTTCAATAGAGATTTCATATATTTTTCTGCACTTTTCAAAATACAGGCTTGTCAAGCCTGCAAATCCGGCGTTTGCACATTGGTGCTCTCTGACTCGCTGCGGTAGTATGTGGGTGGAGAAAGAAACCACCATCGTAAGTGCAAGAGGAGGCGCGGTATGGAAAACAGATTTGCAGCGGCGCGGAGGCGGTATCTGCGCACACACATGGACGGGATCTACACAGGAATGCTGCTGACGGGAACGCTTGAGCCGCATCTCAAGGAGATCGGCGAGTCGGCACAGGCCATGTTTGACCGGATTGTGGAGCAAATGAAGAAGGCCGAAGGCGTTACAGAGCAGCTAAAGGCCGTCGATCAGATGGAATGGGTCGGAAGGATGAACAACATCTGGCAGCGGGCCGAGGAGGTCGTCCTCTCCGAGTTGGTCTACTGCTGAGGTGCGGCCATGTTCGGGCGAAGAAAAAGAGACCGGGTTCTGGTGCTCTGCGCCGGTGAGCGCCGGTTGCTGACAACGGCAATGCTGGCCTTCCGGAACAAGCTGCTGTCCAGCGGCAAGCCCACGGAGGACGTCAACGAGCTGTTGATTCGGCTGATAAAGTAAAACTGAATAATACCAAAAGAGCGTCTGCTTCTGAAAAGAGGCAGGCGCTCTTTTTGCGTTCTGAGCCGGGAAATCCCACTAATTTGTGAATTTTCTGGGAACTTCCAAAAATTGATGTCGTTTTTTGGCCTCCGATGTTGCGGTAAGAGAGTAGAGGGACTTTTCGAAAAAAACGCAATTCGATGTCGTTTTCGAGGCCTCTCATGTGGCTGTTAAGTAGTAGAGGAAAAAGTTTCGATGCCGTGTTTACTTTTTTGCTTTGGATGTTGCGGTACAGGAGTAGAGGACAATGCTGAGAAAATCACGCCAGAATCCGCTACTGAAGACCACCTCAAAAGAAAAGCAAAAACCAATGTCGTTTTTTGAGGGGTGCAGGCTTCGGTAATTTAGTAGAGAGATATTTTGAAAACCCGTGTCGTTTTTTTGCCCTCCATGTTGCTGTAAGGGGGTAGAAGGACGATCTGAGTACAGTCTCTCGTTGCCTGCAAAGACTGCGCTCAAAAAGTATTTTCATAAAATCTCAAAATCAATGTCGTTTTGGAGGCTCAAAGGTTGCGGCAGGGGGATGAGAGGAGTTTTAGCCTTCGGAATTGGCTCCGTTTTGGCGCCAGACACGAGAGAGCGCCGGGGCTTGGCTCCGTTTTGGCGCCAAAAAGCTAAGGCGAAAGCAGGTTTTAGTCGAGTGGCATCAATTTTGATGCCGATTCAAAGGTCAAATCGGCCCGGTGGCATCAATTTTGATGTCATAGAAATGCCAAGATAGACGGCAAGTATGAGATCATCCGCGAGGATCGCGCCAAAACCAAATCCAGTCTGCGCTCTCTTCCTCTGGTCGCCAACATCCGTGATAAGCTGTTGGCCTTAAAGGAGCAGCAGAAGGAAAACAAGCGTATCTGCGGCAACTGTTACAACCGGGAATATGACGGTTATGTGTTTGTGGATGCGATGGGGAACATTTTCAATCCCCGTAACCTGAGCAGCAATTTCAGCAAGCTGCTGGAAATGAAAGGCCTGCGGCATATCCGTTTCCACGATCTCCGACACAGCTGCGCCTCGCTTCTATTGGCAAACGACGTGCCCATGAAGCAAATTCAGGAATGGCTCGGTCACAGCGACATCAGCACCACGGCAAATATCTACAGCCATCTGGATTATAAGTCCAAGCTTATGTCCGCAAACGTCATGGGCAATGTCCTGACCCTGCCGGAAACCGAGGCCGTCGGATGGCAGACATGACTTCTTGCCGAAAATCATGTGCAGCAATGGCAGATTAGCAAAAAGAAAAGCCCAGTCATATGGGCGCAAAGCCTTGATATGACTGGGTTTTTCGCTGTCTCTTCAATACGTAAAAGATGGATTTGCGTTCTTTATAGATGGATTCGAACGCTTGAAATAATCTGCCGTTTTTTCTTTTTAGGAGGTCGAACAAGATCTTGTATCACAATGGCTTAAAAATTGTTTGTGGATTTTGAGAAAACAGTCTTCCATAGAACTCTACTGCATACCTGTCAGTCATTCCCGCAATAAAGTCACATATTACTCTACGCTTCCCTTCGTCCGTTTTTGCAACAAAGTAAATCGACTGGAAATCCTCTGGTAAAAGCTTATATCCGTCTTCTTCAGTAAGCCGTTCGAACATTTTCTTAATTATCTCATACCCACGATTCTCAACAACCTTTAGCATAGATGAATTTATAAGGCAAACATATGAGAAATGCTTAAGAACATTTATTAAAAGATTTGTCTCTCTATCCACTTCAATTTTTGAAAGAATTGGATGTTCTTTGTCTAGGATAATTGATATTCCTGAAATAAACTGACTGACTAAAAAAGACGAAAACTTGTTCCTAAGGTACCCGTTTGATGCAAAGTCTTCGGAATAAACATAGGAGTTCAAGATATTAGTAAGGGTCTTAGACGCATAGTCTTTATCCGAAGCTTTAATCCGTTTTTGTGCAGCGATAGAATCTTTCCAAACATCTGAAAAGAGCCTGATTATGCTTGTCCTACATTCATTTGCGTCAGCAGGAATATTGTCTTTATTTAATTTAATAGATATTTGCTCATATATAGAATCATCAGCAGACATCATTTTATAGGGAGTTAGAAATCCAGCTTTAAATGCGTCTTCTAAGTCATAAGTAGAATATGCAATGTCGTCAGCAATATCCATTATAGCACATTCTATTGTTTTAAATGGAGTGAAACTTTTATCACCAACCAGTTTTTCCTTTACTGATTCAATGATTTTTTTATCGCACTGGTAATACCCTTTTTGCAAACCCGTAGAACTGTCCCTAAAAACTGGAATAAGGTGATCATATTTAAGCCCTGCAGCAATGGATCTTGCTGTCAAATTTAATCCACACCTGCAATCATTGCCGCTGGAATCAAAAATCTTGATCGGCGTTTCTTTCTTTTCTAGTCTCAGAATAATATGTAATGTCTGAGCATTCCCTTCAAATCCTCCGCAATCCTTCATGCAATCATCGAGAGCTCTTTCACCGTTATGTCCAAATGGTGGGTGTCCTATATCATGAATTAGACCTGCTACTTCACAAACATCAGGCTCAATGAAATCACATTCGGGAGAGCTGGCTTTAAACTTGCAAGCAATACTACGCGCAATCTGCGCGACTTCCAATGAGTGGGTTAATCTATTTCTGAAAAAGTCACTCTCCTGGCTTGGAAACAACTGTGTTTTATTCTCAAGTCTTCGGAAAGAAGGGCAGTGTAACACCCGTGCATAGTCACGTCGATACTCTGTCCTATATTGTTTGGTCGAAATAGAATTTACACCATCATCGTATTTATTCTGAATCTCTTGAAATCGATAAACGTCATTTTGCATACCCAATTTTTCCAGACCTCCCAACTATCAGTTTGCGTGTAGGTTTCGGAAGTCCAGCATCTACAATTCGTTTGGAGGTGTCTATCCGAATTTGACTCGAATTAAATCTTGGTTTTGTCGTTTCATTTAGAGAAAATGAAATAATTTCTTTGCTTGTTTTACTTGTTGCCATTAAAATAACTCCTTTCTTCCTTCATTATTATATGATTTTAAAATGCCTTTACTACATCAGAATTACAAACAGACATGAACCAAACTCGTAAAGAACGTATGTTTTGATAAATACGTTGGTCTTCACAGAAACGGATAAAACTATATATCAAGCTTTAATTGCTTTGATTCTTTAAGCGCCTGTTCCACAATACTCTCCTGTCCCATAGCATTATAATGATCCTGCAGACGATCTCTCAATCTAAATAGTTTAGTACTTGCCGTATCAACTAATTGACCATATGTAATAGCGTGAATGCGACCGCTGCTGGTAGTTTTCTCAACATCAATATCGCCAAGTTTTGCACCAACTACATATGCATCAATAGTAGCAGCACTATGGAGAACTGCAGATTTTTTAATCTGACGAACATAGTACTCAACCTGACCAACTTCTTGGTCTGTAATTTCAAAACCGCCTCGCTTAACTTCGATTATAAGTATTTGATCTGGCTTCATTATTTCGCCGCCCACTGTATCAATTCTTTCTGTGCAGACAGCCTTTAAAGAATACTGTTTCAAACACACAATATCAGGACGACGTCGCGGATTGTTAAGCCCTCCCAAATCATAATCTTCATCTTTAAAGAGAGTCTTAACTACTGTTGTCAACGTGGAATTAGAAACAAACATAGGCGAGTCGTACTGTGGACCAAACAACCATCTCGAATTAAGGACTAGAGGATGCAGCGTATGGAGTTCTTCGGTAGTGTTATCATTAAACACTCGCTGTATAGCCTCGATGACAACAATACGTTTATCTATTTCACCGATTACTGTTGCAATATCATCAACATCCCAAGAATTTAGGATATCAGCAAGCTTATTGAGTTGCTCCGGAGTCATCTGGCTTAATTGACTAAGAAGTAGTTCCCCTTTCTTTGCTTTTTCTATGGATATCATTGCCTCTACAGCGCTGTGCAAATAGTCTGGGGTAATTACTGGATTATCATCCGTTACTTTTTCAATAAAAGCAGAGATGTTGCGCTGCCCCATAACATTTAGGGTTTCAAGATCATCTCGTACCTCTCGTATTACATCAAGACGTACTTCGCTCAAATGATCTTTCATCACATTTTTTATAAAACGATCAACCTCAGTTTTAATTGAACGATAGATGAAATTCATATTTTCAGAATCTATAAAACCGCTCCAATCAGGGAGAACATCGTCAATCAAATCATCAGTCTTAATTATAATTGTGTACCTTTTCGCAGCCTTAAATCTACCATCTAGGAATGTTATTCTCCCGTATGACCATGATGGCTGCCCAACCAAACGTCCTGAAATCCAAAATGCGATCCCGTGTTGTTGAGATTTTGCTGCCGTTTTTTCAGAATCGATTACGGTCATCATAAGATGCACATTCGGAGTTGGAGAAAACTCTTTTGAAAAGACAATTCCCTTATGATTGGACAAGTCCAACTGATTACCATTTATCTTTACAGAAAATCTGGGATCATACAAGAAGCGTGCCGATAGTATATCTGTCATTGCGTCTGCATCTGGTAGGTGCCTGGTCACATATGTGTGTATTTTTGTACCATGCCCGTCTTTATCATTTATAGTATGCTTTACTATTCTAAACGGTGCATTCCCTTGAGAGAGTGCAATATCATAAACATTACACGTCCCATTCTTCCATGTTTCAACAGTATAGCTGTCGGAAAAACAAAGCATTCCATGCCGACCAATGCCATTTCGTCCATAAGCAATTCGCTTAGAGCTTTCTGCATCGTCTGGAAAGGCCACCTCTTTACCTTGGCGTTTTTGACGATCATAATTCAATGTCATCCACCGGCTATGAAATTCTTCGTCTGTCATACCTGTCCCATCATCTTCAATGCTGATCTCTTCGTGTTCTTCATACGGAATAATAATATCAACATTGTGGGCACCAGCATCCCAAGCATTTGCGACAAACTCGGTTAGTGCAACATCGTTGTTGGAAGTAATAGATCTATTATTACGAAAAATATAATTCTCTTCAAAGAATACAGTATCGTTGTCCATCGAAACACCTCCCTGTATAATTAGGGAACCTCTGATTTAATCCGCACTACCAAAGCGCTTCCGGATATGGTATAA
>OIXH01002270.1_pt1 | contig 19523 bp, 15 predicted proteins | sample 1587741 | NCBI WGS metagenome assembly OIXH01 (sample SAMEA3888916, study PRJEB22519) | human gut metagenome | biome: human gut; feature: human-associated habitat; material: faeces | place: Denmark | collected 2011 | reverse complement strand
CAGGGCGTCCCGGGTTTGCAAGGGCAACAGGGGCCTACGGGTCCGACCGGAGCACGGGGTGCTACGGGAGCGACGGGACCGCAGGGACAACAGGGTCCAACGGGTCCGACCGGAGCACAGGGTGCTACGGGAGCGACGGGACCGCAGGGACAACAGGGTCCAACGGGTCCCACCGGTGCGCAGGGTGCTGTAGGACCGACAGGACCGCAGGGGCCGCAGGGCGTCCCGGGTTTGCAAGGGCAACAGGGGCCTACGGGTCCGACCGGAGCACAGGGTGCTACGGGAGCGACGGGACCGCAGGGGACAGTGCCTGACGATTCTTTTGCTTCTTTTATAAATTATCAGATGCAGCTTATGCCCGACAGTCTTATTGTTCTGTTTCCCGATATAACAGATTCTACCGGAAACATCGCCTCTGCAGATCTGACGCATATCAGACTGGAACCAGGGTATTATCTGATAAGTTATGAAGTCTCGGTGGTATTCAATTCTGCAAATTATATGCAGGTAACACCATCTTACAACGGTACCCCGCACCTGGAAACGAGTATTTATTTTGCAACGCGCACCGACGGCTCCAGCGCCTGCGGATCTTCTTTCATAATTTTATATGTGCCCTCTTCAACGGAATTTTCCCTTACCTATTCCGGCTCTGCCGAAGGCCGGGACGGTCAGGTTACGCTTACTATTTTTAAATTGCGCCGAAATTGAAGAAAACGCCGGCAAAGAGCAGACGCTTGAAAACATCGACATGCGCTGCGTTCCGACTCTCTGTACGTGTTCATCATTCCGATTTATAAAACGGGAGCCGGCCCAGAGGCGTCTGCTTTTGCCCTGTGCTTCATATGGTACGAGCCTGATCGCATATTCTGTATCATAACTGTACCGGGAGGGAAAGGGTATGATTGACAAAGCGCAGCTTAAACAAATGAAAAACGCTGATATAACGCAGGCGGACCGCAGCGCATTGGTTGATATTCGTAATATCCATATTGACAGTTCTTTGCCAGCAGCAAAAAAAATGCAAAGCTACTTGGAGCAGATCGTCAATCCGTATTGTTTTCTTTGCGGCGATACGCCCGTAAGAATACGGTTTGTCGCAGAGGATAGAACGCTAAAGCAATCATTGTGCGATTACTTTTTAAGTCTGAAATAACCGCCGACTTTCCCTAACTCTATGGGTAAGACCTTGTGATTACGGGGCGAAAATGGTATAATTAACTCGTAATTATAGGGGGAAAGGAGGTATAATGCCCCGCATACGCAAAGACAAAATGGCACGCAGTTATGCAGAGCCGTTTTGGAAAATTGGGCTATACATTCGACTATCCAGAGAGGACGACAACGAGGACGAAAGCGAGAGTGTTATCAACCAAGAAAAGATACTCCGCGACTTTGTAGACAGCTATTTTGAGCCGGGAACCTATGTGATTGTAGACGTGTTTGCCGACGACGGATTGACAGGCACCGACACAGCGCGACCAAACTTCAAACGGCTTGAGGGCTGCATTGTCCGAAAAGAAGTAAACTGCATGATTATCAAATCCCTTGCACGCGGTTTCCGCAACCTTGCCGACCAGCAAAAGTTTTTAGAGGAGTTCATACCCATTAACGGTGCAAGGTTTATTTGCACAGGCACACCATTTATTGACACTTACGCAAATCCCCATTCTGCAAGCGGCCTTGAAGTACCTATTAGGGGAATGTTCAACGAGCAGTTTGCCGCGACCACTTCCGAAGAAATCCGCAAAACATTCAAGATGAAACGGGAGCGCGGCGAGTTCATAGGCGCGTTTGCCCCTTACGGCTACAAGAAAGACCCAAACGACAAAAACAGCTTGATTGTAGATGAAGAAGCAGCGGAGGTTGTCAAAAGCATTTACCATTGGTTTGTCAATGAGGGGTACAGTAAAATGGGGATTGCAAAGCGGCTTAACCAAATGGGAGAGCCGAACCCCGAAGCCTATAAGAAGAAAAAAGGCTTTAAGTATAACAACCCTAATTCCGACAAAAACGATGGTTTGTGGTCTGCCAGCACGATTGTAAGGATATTGCAAAATGAAGTTTATACGGGCGTAATGGTGCAAGGCCGTAATCGCGTAATAAGCTACAAAGTACACAAGCAGATCAACGTCCCCGAAGAAGAATGGTTTGTCGTCCCCAACACACACGAAGCGATTATTGACAGGGAAACATTCGAGAAAGCGCAAGCCCTACATAAGCGCGACACAAGGACAGCCCCCGGCAAACAGGAAGTCTATCTCATGTCCGGCTTTGTCCGTTGCGCGGATTGCAAAAAGGCCATGCGGCGCAAAACCGCCCGCGATATTGCCTACTACTCTTGCCGCAGCTACACCGATAAGAAGATTTGCAGCAAACATTCTATCCGGCAAGACAAGTTGGAAAACGCGGTATTGGCAGCGTTGCAAATGCAAATTGCCCTTGTAGATCGGCTTGCAGAAGAAATTGAACGGATTAACAACGCGCCTGTTATCAACCGGGAAAGCAAGAGATTATCCCATTCCTTGAAACAGGCAGAGAAGCAGCTAAAACAGTACAATGACGCTTCCGATAGCTTGTACCTTGATTGGAAAAGCGGTGAGATTACCAAAGAGGAATACCGCCGCTTGAAAGGCAAGATTGCAGAACAGATACAACAGCTTGAAGCGAACATCTCCTATCTGAAAGAGGAAATGCAGGTAATGGCTGATGGTATCGGAACCGACGACCCGTATCTAACCGCCTTTCTGAAATACAAAAACATTCAGAGCCTTAACCGCGGGATTATGGTTGAACTCGTAAAAGCGGTTTGGGTGCATGAGAACGGGGAAATAACGGTTGACTTCAATTTTGCCGACGAGTACCAGCGAATTATTGATTACATCGAGAATAACCACAACGTTATCCGAGTGATTGAGAACAAGGCAATCTAACGGCTTGCCTATTCAACACAAAGGAAAATCTAATGTTGTGCATAAATAAACGGCTCTACTGCTCCCACAGGAACCACTTGCCGTCGGAGCCGCGCTGGCGCATCTTAATTGGACGGGGATCATCCGCACCGCCGCAGGGAATGAACAGCTTCATGTAGTCCTTCTCCTCGCCGGATACGTGATTGCTCTCAATGATGATTGTATAGGGCTGAGAGGGAGTGTAGTTATTGTCGGGCGTTGCGCCTACGAAGTAGGTGAACGGGAGATAGGTCTTGCCGTCGCGGAAGCGGTCGTTGAGGAAGGATATCTCCTGACCGTTGAGCGGACGGGGACCTCTGAGCCAGTTGAGCATCTCAAGGCCGATATTCTTATCCGCCGCATAGGCACAGAGGGCAAGGACGGTCAGAGCCGCCGTCTTAAACGGTGTGTCAAGGCTCGCCTCGGGGAGCGCCTGCATTTCGGCAAGGCTCTCGGGCAGAGAAGCGAAGGTGAACTTCTCTCTCTTGTTGCCTATCGACTGTATGGCGGAAGTCGCCGCCTGCTGCGCTGTGCTCTTAAGCTTATCAAATATACTCATATAATCTCTCCTTTTTCAAATGCTATTGCTTCTTTTTCCTGAGGGCAACCGCCACTCCGGCTATTATGCCGCCTATTGCAAGGCAGGCTATCGCTATCAGGACAACCGCCTTCACGGAGAGTGTTTTCCCCGTGCTGTTCTGCTTCGCGGCCGTGGTGGACTCGACAGAGCCGGGCTCGCCTATATCGGTTTCCATACCGACTGCGCTTTCGTCCGGCGCCTTAACGCTGTCCGGCTCGGAGGTCTTTTGAACCCCGGAGGTTTTATCCGCGCCCGGAGTCACCGGGGCGGGCTTCTGTGTCGGCGCGGCCTTTTCGACTACCGTGACGGGAATGACGCTCGAATACGCCTTACCGCCGAGCTTCGTCTCAACATAGCAGACATAGTAGCGCGTCCCGGCCTTTCCCGTGTCGCAGACGAGAATAGGATCTTCCTCCGAGTACCCCTCGTTCGCGCCTATGGCTACAATATCCTTGAGCTTGCCGGTAGTTGTTTCATACCATAAATATGACTTAACCTCGTCACCGTCCGATGCCTTGGCGTCGCAGTAGAGCTTGAGGACCTTGCCCTTTTCCACTCTGACCGACGCCGACACTTTAAGCTCCGGTGGGAACTTGCTTCCTCCTACGGAGATATAAGCCCTCGCCGAGGTCACGCTGCCGGTTTTGTTCGAGACGATACAGTAGATTTCCGCCCCGTCAAGGGCACTCCCGATACCGTTGATAAAGAAAGTATTCCCTTTATCGTTCGAGCCGTAGCCGCTTCCGAGAACACCGTCCTGCCACGGATGACCCTCTGCAAAGGACTTGTTGGTGTCATATGTAACGCCCTTGTACACGATGAACCAATGGTAGGAAAGATTATCTCCCGCTGCCTCTACGCTCCAAGATGCCGCACTGTTTTCCGGGAAGGTTCCGTTCTGCGGCTGACGGGTAATCACTATATTACCCGCAGCAAGCGACGGGGTTAACGCAAATGTCGCTAAGATGAGAATGAAGATTAAAACTGCTGTTGCTTTTTTCATAGACACCTCGCTTTCTTTGCGGCGGCTCAGAACTTCCCGCCTCCGCCGCCGTGTGTCTCTCCGGAGGAAGATGTATGCGTACTGCTTCCGCCGGAGCTGCCGCTGTCAGTATTCTTCGGTTTTGCCGTGCGCGTAACGGTATTGTACAGAAACGTGTCCTTGCTCTCCGTTATATTAAGGCTGCCGCTCTTCATATAGTCGCCTGCCGCCGCCTGGAAGCGCACTGTCTTGAGCTGTGCCTTCATCCTGCCGACTATAAACATCGCAAGGCCGATGCCCACCAAAATCGAGATCACAATCCAAACTATCGAAAGAGGTCCCTTGGGCAGATTGCTCTTGTCGTAGGGCTCTCCCTCTCTTGACTTTGTGATGAAATCATCGGAGAGCTCGGCAAAGGTGTTGAATGCGGCGGCATAGTTGCCGTCACCCAAATCCTCTACCATCTGCTCGCCGATATACTGGATTCCGGCATCCGTAAACGCGGTTATGCCGTAGCCGCAGGTGGATATCCACCAGTCGCGGTCCTCCATGCTGACGAGGAACAGCAAACCGTCTCTTTTTTCTCCGTAGCCGTATTTGCAATAATCATAGATATCGTCGGCATATTCCATGGGCTTTTTGCCGTCCAACGTTTTGGTCGTCACGACTATTACATCCATTTTCTGACGTTCGCTGAGCTCGTCGAGCGTTTTTATAAGGGCTTCTCTCTCACTTTCCGAGAGGAGCTTCGCCATATCCTGAACGCGCTCGTATTCGCTTACAAAGCCGTCCGCATCCACCGCAAAAGCCGGGATAACCGTGCAGAAGCAGAGGGCAAGGACAAATATCATCGCAAGTATTCTCTTTTTCATTGTTATCCCTCCTTTACAGTATTCCTGCAAAATGCAGAAGCCACGCAATGCCGCAGGCGGCAGCGCTGAGCGCCGCGGAGAGTCCCACCGTCCACTTTGTGGCGGCCGACTTATCGAGCGGAAGATTGCCGACGAATTTGCCGGTCTGTCCGTTCATGGCAAAGGTATATTTTTCTCCGTTCCAGGTTGTGTTCAGCAGCCACACGGGATAGAGCGCATACTTTGCCTTTCCGCCATGGAACTGCACCGAGCTGCTCTCGGCATTGACTGTTGCATAGCCCTGAACCGTCGAGGCAAAGGCATCCTCCGTGGAGCGCCTGACGCGCTGATTGGCGCGGTCGATGCTCTCCTCGGCGGTCACATCGTACTTATCCGCAAAATAGCCCGCAAGATAAGCCGTCTGGAAATCCAGAGCATCGGAATAATCGTAGGGCTCTACGGACTCCATGAGATCGTCCGGCATTTTGGATGAGCCGTCCACCGGGACATGCTCAAAGCCGACGCTTCCGCCGCGATGAATCATATAATAGCTCGTCTCGGTGTATCTGTAATCCTCGTCGCTCCATGTGCGAACCTTGGTTGCACGGTAACGCACCTGTGCGTCGACATCGGTATCAAAGAGCCAGAACGGGACATAGACGCCCTTTACCTCGTCGATATGATTCTGATCCTTGAAAATCTTGGGCAGAAGCTTCTTTCCGTTGAGGTGCTTCATCAGCCCCGCCTTTGCCGCCTTCTTATCGAGCTTGAACGGGATCACGATGTCGGGCTTGAGCAAGCCCGCGAACTGGTTCATCATGACTACCGGATTGCCGCAGAACGGGCAGGACGTTGCCGCCGTATTGGCATCGCCCACTATCTCTCCGCCGCAGGATTTGCATACATAAGAGCGTAACCCCTCAATCTCGCTCTCCTGCCACTCGCTGCCCGCGGAGGTCTCCCATTCCATATTGTCCGCCTGTTCGCCCTGAAGCTCGGCGTCATAGCTCTTGAGCGCATCCATTTCAAACTCAGTGTCGCAGAAAGGGCACTTCATCTTCTGGAGCGTGCTGTCAAAAGCTATTGCGCCGCCGCAGCAGGGACATTTATATTCCTGCAAGGTTTGCATTAAAAAACTCCTCTCTTAAAAGAACATTAACCGTCAAGCGTCTTTATGTTTTTACCGCCGCAAAAGCCGCATGGAATTTTCGGTACCGACATAAAGAAAAGTCGAACTAACGGTATTTTGTTTTTTGCCGTTTTCAAAAGCTGTTCATTGTATTTGCAGCTACGCAGGTCGGCGATACACACACAAATGCGCGGTTCTTTTGCCGAAGATAAATCTTACAGCCCACCTGCGTAAACGCCGTAAAACCTATATCCTCCGCCGCATTAAACCTCCGCCTTTCGGGACGCCGATTACCACTGCTTTATCAGGCGAGCGGCTTGCCGCATTCCGGGCAGAATTTGGGCATAGCCTGACCGGGCGCGGGCGACCAGCCGCAATTCGGGCAGCCGCTAACCGAAGCGGGCTTCAGAGAGCCGCAGTTTGCACAGAATTTGCCTGTATTCTGTGCGCCGCAGGACGGGCACATCCAAGCTGCCGCTGCCGCCTGCTGCTGAGGCGCGGGGGCTGCCGCATATCCGGCCGAAGTCGCTGCCGCATAACCTGCCGCGGGGGCGGCTGCATATCCCGGTGCGGGGGCTGCCGCATATCCGGGGGCGGGATTCGACGGTCTGTCGCCGCCGTATACAGTACGGTTCATCATGCCGTCGCCGTCCCATGTGCGGTAACGGTTATCACGGCGCAGAAGTATATCCTTGAGCTCGTTCATCTTGCGCTCATACTCGCGGTAAAGGTCGGTATACGGGCTGTCGGGGCGGCTTCCGTCGCTTATCTCAAGCTCGATACTGTCAAACCACGGGGAGTTCACGCGGATAACCACATCGAACTCATAGTCGCACTCATAGCGGGGCGGCTGATAGCTCTTTCTGTTTCCGTCGGAATCCTCGAAGAATATCTCTTCCCTGTTTTCTTTTATATTTGTGTCGACCGCAACAACCTGCGAAAGCTTAATGATGTCGGGATTGGCGCTGCGCCAATTCGAGCTTCCCGTAACAATAAACGCCTCGGAGACAGTGCTGATATACACTTTTTTGCTTCCGTCAAACATTACGTCGGGGTTAAAATCTCTGACGAGCTTCTCGTTTTCCTCGCGGTAAGCGAGCTGACGCTTGATATCCTCGACCGTCGAGCGGCGGCGTTCGCTGAAGAACGGAGACAGCTTCGCGGCGCAGTTCTTGCAGAGATTGCCGTCTTCAAGCTTGCGGTTTCCGAGAAGTCCTATTTTCTCGCCGCAGATATCGCAATATTTCTTATCAAATAATCCCATAGTGTTTCCCTCCTGTTATTTTTTCGGTCGCAGTAACGACCAGTTTTGCGCTGCCAGCCTGCAAACCGTATCATAAGAACGATTTCAGCAGCTCAAACAGCTCTTTTTCTCCCATGCCGTTATATTTCATCGAAATAACGCTGCCGTCGGCAGAAGCCGGCCTACGCAAAGCAGACTGTCCGCTTCGTCATACACATTCTCTCCCGCCTCTGTCCCCGGTTGAGGCTGTCAAGCACAGCGTCCTCGGGGATATGTGGCAGCTCGGAGATTTTCGGCAAAGCTTGCTTTTTCGCTAAGCGGCGGTGACACCGCACGCCTGTGGCAACGCCCAATATGAGCGCCGTGAGCAGAATCAAAATTATGAGCAGCGCCTTCATCGGCCGTCTTATTTTTTATCGCTATCGTCAAATATATCTCCGCACTCGGGGCAGAACTTCGGAGGATTGGATGGATCCTCGGGCTCCCAGCCGCACTTATCGCAGCGGTAGAGAGGAGCGCCCTCGGGCTTTTTGGCTCCGCAGTTCTGGCAGAACTTGCCCTTATTGACGGTTCCGCACGAGCAGGTCCAGCCGTTTGCGTCAGCGGGCTTCGGAGAGCCGCACTCGGGGCAGAACTTGCCTGTCGCGGTAGCGCCGCACTGACATTTCCAAGCGCCTGCCGCCGGCTCGGGAGCGGGCTTCTTTCCGCCGCAGTTCGGGCAGAAGTTACCGGACACCATATTGCCGCACGAGCACTTCCAGCGCGCCATATCGGAGCCGTCCGTCGGCTGCTGCGCCGCCTGCTGCTGAGCCTGCTGCTGTTGCTGCTGACCCATGGCGAACAGGTTCTGAGCGTTCATGCCGCCGCCAGCGTTCATAGCCATGCCCATGCCCATAAAGCCGGTCATTGCGCCTGCCTGGTTGCCGGCCGCGGTCTTCATGGCGTCCGCCTGAGCGCCGACAAGAGTTGCCGCCGCCATGGTGGGATCGCGCATGATAGCTGCACGCTGAGCCTGCTTGATGAGCTCCGCATCCTCTTCGGGGAGGGTGACCGAGCCGAGGGCTATTGTGACGACCTTGAGTCCGCGCAGCTCGCTCCACTTTGCGGAGAGGGCGGCGTTCATAGCGGTTTCAAGCTCGGTGTTGTGAGCTACTATCTGATTGGGACGAAGCTCAAGGTCGGAGAGCTGAGCAAAAGCGGGCTGAAGCGCGCTGATGAACTCTGTCTTGAGCTGATTGTCTATCTCTTCGCGGGTATAATCCTGCTCGACATTGCCGCAGACATTGGTATAGAAGAGCATGGGGTCGTCTATCTTATAGGAATATACGCCCGAGCAACGGACTGCGACATCGATATCAAGGCCTATCTTCGAATCGACGACACGGAACGGAATCGGGTTCGGAGTGCCGAACTTGTTGTCCATCAATTCCTTGGTGTTGAAATAATAGACACGATGATCCTTTCCGGTATCGCCGCCGTAGGTGAAACGCTTGCCGATGGTCTGGAATGTCTTTTTAATGCTGTCGCCGAGAGAGCCCGAGAAAATCGAGGGCTCCGTGGAGGCGTCATATGTAAACTCGCCGGGCTCCGCGCAGAACTCGACCACCTTGCCCTGCTCGACTATCATCATGCACTGTCCGTCCGCAACGGCTATACCCGAGCCGTTTGTGATGATGTTGTCGCTGCCCTTTGTGTTTGACGATCTGCTGCCGATGCGCTTGTGTCCCTTTGTGACAAGCAACTCTTTCGGCATAGCCTCGCAATAGAAAAATTCTTTCCACTGATCGGCAAGAACGCCGCCGACCGCACCGGTACCGGCTTTAATAAGTCCCATAAATAAAAACTCCTTTGCAATATTATTTTATTATATTATTTCGCGGGGTAAGTCCCCTTTTTGACTGTTTATCCTACCGCTTCGTCAAAGAGCAGCGGCTCGCTCTTCAAAACATAATCGGTTTTTCCGTCGCGTCCGTCATAGGTGAGCACTTTTCTCGCGGCCATGCCGCCCTTTTCGGCTTCTATGGCGGCGGTGGGAACAGTCTCGGCAAGGCTGCCGTCGAACTCATAAACCTCGCCCTTTTTGACCTTCACCGAGAAGAGGATACCGTCCGACTCCATCTCGTTATCGGCTTCGTTATACTTGAGCTTTACGAGCGTGACGATGACTCCGTCAACATTCGAGACAAAGCGTATCCTGTCGTTCGGATAAATCGCGCTCCCGGTCTTAAAAATCTGCACCGGGTCGCCGAGAGCCCTGTATGACGCGGAGCTTGAATCGGTATAGAGCGAGAGCTCAAACGCATCCTTCGTCACATCGTACTCCGTCATAACTTCCTCGGTAGTCTGCATATCCCCGTCGCCGGTCGTCTCATCGGTATCGCCCGTTTTACCGCAGGCAAAAAGGGTGAGGGCGAGGGCAAGGACCAGAAGAACCGACAGGATTGCCGAAATGCTTTTCTTCATTTTCAAACCTCCGTTCACGGCAGCAAAGTCCAAAGGTCGGAAATTGCGTCATATTCATATACCACCCTGTCAAGGTGGTTAAAGCACACATTTATCTCGCGCACGAAGCTGTCTTCGCCGCTTGTGCCGAGTGCATAAATATTGTAGCGGATTCCGTCCTGCTCCATATACTCGCCCGTATCCAAAATCGCCATGCCGGAATCGATATATTCGGCGAAGCCCTTGCTGCATTCGTGCATCTGTTTGACCGCCTCATCCAAGGGTATGTCATACTTCTCGCCGCGCTTTATCTCCGTTCCCGAAAGATTAGACGGAAGCGTCATTTTTTCGGAAGAGGTCGAGGATATCGCCGCTTCTGCGGTCGTGCCGTCCGACGTTTCAGAGGTCGTTTTTTTGTCCTTAGCGCAGCCTGCCGACAGCATAAGGGCAACCGCCGTCAACAAAAACGCTGCCGTTATCAGCATTCTTTTCACTGCGGGGTCAAGCCTCCTTTTCACGGGTTTCTTCTTTTTTGTCCGCCCTGCCGAAGCTCGACGAGGCGGAATAGGGATTCAGATTCTTTTTTGGCTCATCCCGCACGCTCGCGCAGTCACCCGCCCAGCTGATGAGCAGAGTGCGTAGCAATATGATAAAAAACCATATTATGAGCAGCGAAGCGAACCACCATATGGAAATTTTAAGGATGAAATGGGCGGCAAGCAATATCCACGCGGGCACCGACCAGCCGAGGTTGAATACGAGGTTCATCAAAAAGCAGAGCATAAAGCCCCCGAAATCGCGTTTTCTCACGGTTTGTCTCCCCTTTCTTCAAATACATCCCAAATACTGCACATATATAATATCAAAAAAAATGTCCGAGCACACTACCCCCTCGGAGTAGTTTTGATCGAAGAATGCGAAAAGGCTCGGATATGCAATTTTACTGCACAACAAAAAGCCTGCGGTCGGAAGGGTCGGAGACAAGCTCCATATCGCTCAAATTTTCCTCAAGCACATCGAAGCATGAGGTGGCGACGGTCTTTATCTTCCCGTTTTTTTCCGCTTCGGCTCGCGTTATGCCGAAGAATTTGTCCATATTCATCATATCGTATTCCTGAAGCCCTACGCTGACGAGCTGCTCTGGCCCGATCTCTTTTCCGTTGAGCTCGACATTGAGCAGTCTCTTCTCCGAGCGGGAATAGACGACCCTGAGTCCGTGCGAGAGCTGGTAGAACTCCGTTTTTCCGTCGAGCGCCTCGTCGCGCAGAATATACATGAGCACCGAGCGCAGCTGTTCTCCGGTCAGATATATGCGCTCTATTTCATTTTTATACGGGAATATCTCCGCCAAATCCTGAAGCTGGACTATGGGGCCTAACTGCTCGTTTCTGATACTGCCCGAGCCGAGCAGCATTATATCCAGACCGAGCGCATCCTTGAAAATATCGCTGAATATGCGCCCTATCTGCGTCTCCTCGTTGCGTTTGCGATGAAAATATTCCTCTTTGAAGCGGGTGACTACCCGACTGTATTTCACATCCGTCTGATTCTTATATTTTTCTATGACCCGCTCTAACTGAAGGTCGCGCTCGCAGTTGTCCTCGTTTATCGGAACGAGCTGCCAGGTGTAGCTGTCTATGCAATTGTCGTCGGTATCGACCATGATATCAAAGCGGCCTATCTGAGAGGTGCCGTTCGCCGCCTGAACTATCGGTATCCCGGCGACTACCGCGGGCTCGCTGAGCATTGTGTGGCTGTGGCCGCCGATTATAATATCGACTCCCCAGCGCGGGTCGAGATTCGCGGCAAGCTCCTTGTCCGCCTCAAAGCCGATATGGGTCAGGAGAACCGTAAAGTCTATATCGACGGACTGATAGCTGTTGCATATCTTTCCGACCTCTGCCGCCGCCTCATAGACATCGAGGAACGAGCCGATGAGCTTATCCTGCTTTGTTTGCGAGAGCACCTGCTCGGTAAGAAGTCCGATAAACAGCACCTTCATGCCGTCAATCTCGAGAATCTCGTGGGATTTGAAAAGGCGCGTGCCGTTATTTTTCAGATATATATTCGCATTGATTATCGGGAACTTTGCGCAGCGCTCTATAAATAAAAGATGCGCTATGCCGTAATCCACCTCGTGGTTGCCGAGGGTCACGACATCTGGCGCTAAAATATTCATTATTTCAACGGTCGACAGTCCCTTGTACTCGCTGTCTATGAGCGAGCCGCGGAACATATCGCCGGAGATTGAATAGACTACATTTCGCTCCTCGCGGCGCACCTTGCCGACATAGCCCGAGAGCATGGAGACCCCGCCGATAAGCCTGTCATCGACCTCCTTGGCCATAAAGTCGCCGTGCATATCGTTTGAATGAAGGAGCGTAAGCTTTTTCAGATGTTTCATTTTATTGCACACTCACCGAAATATTTCGCCGATTTGATTATAACAAAACAAAAAAGAATACGCACTACCCGAAACGGGTAGTATTGTCAATAGAGCGGATTTATCCACCCGTTTGATATCATGTAGAAAGCGAGATCGACCGACCTTGCGAAGCCTGTTTTTGCGAGCATATTCTTCTTGTGGTACTTCACCGTGTCCTCGCTGATATAGAGCTCGGCGGCAATCTCTTTGTTGGTCATATGCTTGCACATCAGGCGCAGTATCTCCATTTCGCGCTCCGTCAGCGGCGCCTCGCCCTGCGGCATTGGGATGGTCTTCGGCTCGGGGAAGCATCCGCCGCCCGACATAACGTCGCGCGCGGTCTGCTCGAACTCGGAGAGGCTGCGGCTCTTATATATGAATGCGTGTGCGCCCGCCTCCTTTGCGCGCGGGGCATAGGATATCTCGTCAAAGGCGGTCATAACTATCACTTTTATATCCGGGAAGGCATCGCGCACCTCTTTTGTTGCGCGAAGTCCCGACGCGCCGCCCTCGGTGCAGACGTCCATAAAGACTATGTCCGGCGAGAGCTCTCCGCACATTCTCACTGCATGGTCGGCGCAGGAAATCCCGCCGACAACGCAGAAATCCCCGCTCTCGTTAAACAGGCGCTCAAGGGATTCGCGCATTGATTCGTGGTCATCGACAACCAACACTTTTGTCACAGGGTTTCACCTCCGGGAATAAAGACTGAAAGGACAAATCGGGGCTTCGTTTCAACTCTCACGCTGCCGTCAAACAGCCCGACTTTTCTTCGTATCGAGCTGAGTCCGCCGCCCTCGACGGGCTCGGACTTAGGCGGAATACCGTTGTCGGTTATCCTCATGGAGAAATTGCCGCCGCTCTGTCCGAGAGATATGTATACCTCCGACGCGAGTCCGTGGCGCACGGAGTTTGTCACCGCCTCGGTTATTATATCCATACCGAGCCACGCAAGGCTCTCCTTTGCGGGCAGGTTTCCGTCTATAATAAGCGTCACGCCTATCTCCTGCATGAGTCGGCAGAGAGTCTCCAATCTGTCGGCGGCGGTAGTCACGGCCTCCCTGCCGCTGAGCTCCTCCGGCAGGTTATAGGCGAATCTGCGAATAAGCTCCTCATCGGGCTCCTCGCCCTCGCGCAGGCTGCGGAAAAGCAGGGCGAGGCGCTGACCCAAAATATCGTGGAAGCGGCTGCGGATTCTCAGCATCTCCTCCTCGCGGCAGAGAAAACGAACCTCGGATATCATCTCCTTGAGCTCGAGTCCTCTGCTCTGAAGCATGGCGCGCTGTGCGTTTAGCTCATTCGTGAGCATCCACTGCTCGGTAACATCCGCCGCCGAAAGCTGAACATAGCGTCTGTTTTTAATATATATATCGCATCTTGTGAAGAACCAGACCTTGCCGTCGGGCAGGATAAACACTGTTTTTCCGTCGATAACATTGGAGCTGCAGCTGTCCGAGACATCGCCCGAGAGCAGGCGTTCGTAGAACTTCTTTCCGTCCCTGTAAACCTCGCCGCAGAGCACCTGCATGAGCCTCTGCATACGCCCGTTTACAAGCAATATATTTCCGTCCGGCTCGCAGAAAAGCAGGCCCGAATGGAGCTCATCGAGCGCGAGCTTGACGGAATCGCGCGACAGCTCATTTTTTATATCCCTGCGGCACACGCGCATAAGCAGCAACGCGCGGGCAATCAGCAGAAACTCCGCCGCGCAGAAGATGACCGCCGCCGCTTTGTACGGCAGGAGGTCTATATACGGCAGGGAGACGGACGAGACGACCGCACAGAGCAGAACATCATAGACTCGGCCGACACAGGCTACGGCTATGCACGACGCGGCAACCGCCGCAAACACGCCGTATCTCATCACCTCATATTCGCTGCCCGCGGGCAGGAACATCCAAGCGTTCAGCTGAGCGCGCGCGACGATAATGAGCATAACCAAGCTTTGAGCCGTGACCGCTGTCTGAGAAATATATGCGGCCGTGCGTTTTCTGTCCCTGAACGCACTGCGCACCACCGTATAGACGAGCGCAGCCGTCTGAAAGCCGACGCAGAAAACAGATATCATACATATGAGCACTCTGGCGGGCTCCGTGAGAGAGTATAAAAACATCAAGGCGCTTTTCCTCCCTTCGGCACGCGCAGACTGATGCCCGCAGTCTCATCGAGATCCTTTACCGACACTGTGCCGCCGACACCCTCGACTGCCTTTTTCAGTTCGTCGCTCATAAACTCTTCGCCGCCGTCAAAGGATGAGGGGAGCAGCTTCATCTCCGTCATGCCGTCTGTATCTGCAAGACGCTCGAGCAGCGTATTTTCTTCACCCGCGCACGAATCGAGCACGGAATAGAAGAAATCGTACATCACGCTGCCGCAGTGCGGAGACATCGAGCCTTTTGCGGTGCAGACGGTGCTTATTCTGATATCGGCGTAGGACGCGAACTCGGAAAGCTCGTCGATATAGACGGCCAGCTCCTCCGCAGGCATATCCCCGCCCTCCTGCTCCTTGAAGAACAGGCTGCATCTGCGCTTTATGTAGCACATCAGCAGAGTTATTCGGGCGATGTCCCGCTGCTTGTTGTTCGAGCGTTCAAGCCCGTCTATCATATCGTTCATGCGCTCGAGGTGGCGTTCCATCTCGGCGTTTAAAAGCTCCATGAGGCGCACGTTTTCCTCCGCCGCGGCGAGCCTGTACTTGCTCTCGCGCTCCGTGACAAGGAGCTTGTTTGCGGAGGTCAGCTTCAAGACGTTTTCGCGTATCTCCTGCTGCATATTGAGTATCTCGGCGATACTCTCCTGCCAAACTATCATGCCGCCCGGTATGCCGTCGGCGTAGAGCAGGGTGTCGCCGTGCAGAAGAAGAGGATGCTTTATATCGTCGCGGAGCTTTTCCCAATCCTCGCGTGATATCGGCCGAGCACCGGCAGAGCTGAACTCGGCATTGCCCTCGGAGTCGATTATCTGCATTCTCAGGGGTGAATTGGAAAAGAGCACGGCATATTTTTGATTGACGGGCACAAGTCCCGTTCTCATCGCAAGCTCCGCAAACGCGAGCGCAAAGACGCACGAGACGGTTGTTATATCGCTGTCGCGCGCCACGGGAACGCCTGCGGCATATGCCGCGCAGTAAACGAAAAGAAGAACCTCGCTGAGTATCGGCAGAACGAGCCTCGAACGGTTGAAGCCGCGCATGGCCTTTCGCACCAAAATCGCGGTTGACAAAATCACCGCCGCGACGATAAAGGCAAAAATAAGATAATAGCCGAAGTTATATGTATAGCCTCCGCTGAAGGTTTTTATATCTTCAAACTTAAAAACCCAGCCGTGCAGATCGTTTGTGAACACCGTCAAAAGCAAAACCGCATAGACGGCAAAGCCCGAGCAGACAAATATCTTGCGCTGCCGAACATTCCCGGAGGAATCGGTCATCAGAGACAGGATAAGCATAAGAAGCGGCAGACCCATCATAAAAACATAATAAGCATACCAGAGATAGCGCCCCATAACGGGGTTCCCGTCCGTCTGATATTTCAAAATACAGACGAGCATCCAGGCTATAACCATGCCGCCGAGCGCGCGGACAAGCATTCGGATATCCTTGCGCTGGACTCTGCGCAGGGCAAAGCCCATCCAGATTATCGCCGTCATTATGACAGCCGCGCCCAAGAGCTTATGCTCAAACGATTCCGCAGAGGAATACAGACGGCTTCTGAACACTCCGCGTTTGAAAACGCTGATAAAATTCTCCGTCTGCCTCGCAAATTCTACGGCATCGCCTACCCTTTCGGCGCGCCCGTATTCGGACAGAGACGGATAGTTTTCGCCCTGAGCTTTGTCGGCGCGGAAGCCCGCCGCGGCGATCGCATCCCCGGCATTCTGCGAAAACTTCATCTCATAGCCCGACAAGACGCCGACTCCGTAGAGCAAAGTGCCCTCGGAGGGGATTATTATTTCGATATTTTTTCCCTCGCGCTTCATAAGCGCGGCCTGGTAATCCCAGCAGATATTGACGGGGGCATCGATTTTGCCGTAGCTCAGCCTTCCGCTTTTGTTGAGCTTATGCAGCAGGCCGACTGCCTCGCCGGACATATAATTCTTCTCAAGCCCGTAAGACACGGCGGCAAAAAGCATCCGCTCATACCGGGACGTAAAGCCCACGGGACAGGATATATTTTCGAGATCGCGCCAGCCTTTTATCTCCCCGTCAAAGCGCGAGCGGTCAACGGCGATAACGGCGGCGGTGGCAAAATGCTCGTACCAAATTCCGCCCGTCCCCGCGTCTTTCGAGGCGCGTGCCTGAACGTCAAAGAGGGCGAACGCCTTATCCTCTCCGTCAACGGACGAGAGCAGAGATGAGAGACCTTCGCCGTCGCGGACGGTGCAGTCGGGCGCGATGTCGCGGAGCAGGTCAATATAGGCGGGGTCCGTATCGCGGACAAAAACAGTCTTTTCGTCCGACTTTATATTACAGCCAGAAAAGCAAAAAACGGCGGCAAAAAGCAGGAGCACAGCGACACCGAGTCTGCCCTTGTGCATCCGCCTCACCTCCGTCCGTGCGCCGAAGCGCAAAATTTCCGATACAGTATACCGAGTTTATTATATTATACTCAACCGTTAATTTCAACAAAAAGCGTTCTGCTTTTGCCATAGTTTGCACAAAAAGGTCAATTTACGGGCGGAGTGTTGAAATAAATCGCCGGCGCGGAAAATTATCTTGATTTTCGAAATGATATCGTGTATAATACTTGCGTTCAGAATCCCCGCCGGTGTGATGGAATTGGCAGACGTGCCGGACTCAAAATCCGGTGGTGGCGACACCGTACCGGTTCGACCCCGGTCACCGGCACCAATACCCCGTTCTTTCGAGCGGGGTATTTTTCTTTGCGAAACAAACTTTCCGCAGCCGGGCTGCGCGGAGACGTTTTTTGTCCTTAAAGTTTCGTCTCGGGAACACCGAACAACATGTGTCGGTATTTTGACCAAATTGCCGTCGTCCCTTTTGTGAAACCTGCTCAAATATATCCGTGTACTTGAAAAGCCTTTTTACATATGGTATAATCTTTTAAAATTATGTGTAAAATTTTGCACATGAATTCGCACATAAAAACCGTATCGAAAAACCACACAAAAGGAAGGTAGAAATGAGCAAAGGAAAAAACAAGGCGCCGAGCGGAGCTATTAAGCACAACACCTACACCGGCAAAGAGCTGACAGGTTACTTAGTAGGTCTCGCAGGACAGAACATCATCTACAACATCATCGCAGGCGGACTCCAGTACTACTGGCAGTCAATTATTTTTTTGCCGGCGATGGCCATCTCGGTAATATTCTTCGTCGCCCGCGTTTGGGATGCTATCAATGACCCGATGATGGGTTCGATAGTTGACCACACCAGAACAAAGTGGGGTAAGTGCAAGCCCTACCTCATGTTCGTCCCGATCCCGATAGGAATCATTACCATTCTCACATTCTGCAACAAGACATACACCGACTACACATCGACCGGTGCGCATGTACTGATTATCGCCTGGGCGGCAATCTCCTACATTCTCTGGGGTATGTGCTACACCGTCGGCGATATTCCGCTCTGGGGCGTAACCTCGCTTATGACCGACGATGAGAACGACAGAGCAAAGGCTCTCTCGCTCGCCCGTATAGTCGCAAACCTCGGCGCTATCGGCATGCTCATCACTTTCGCAGGAAAGGCTCTCTCCCCCATGTTCCAGGAGAAGAAAGGCCTTGACCTTATTCATGCGGACAAGATGTCCTATATCATAATCGCCGTTATCCTTACGATATTCGCAACTATTCTCTTCCAGTTTTCCGGCTTCTCTGTAAAAGAGAGAGTTCAGCAGTCCGAAAAGAAGTACACCATGAAGGAGAACTTCAAAATCGCGATCTCCAACGATCCGTTCAGAAGACTCCTCCTCTCGGGCATTCTCAGAAGCCCCATCATGCTTCTCTCGATCGTCGGTCTGTCGCTCGTTATGTACTACTTCTTCGACAACAACCTTGCCAATCTTGTTGTTGACGGCCAGCTTCAGATTATAAAAATCGTTCAGCTTCTGGTTATGGCTATCGGCCTTCTCGGCGGTATGATCATCGGTACTGCCGCCACGCCGAAGATGTCCGCAAAGTTCGGCAAGAAGCAGCTCTATAACTTCTATTCAATCGCCGGTGCAGTTCCCTATGCAATGATCTTTGTCGTCTATAAAATAGCCGGCGGCAACCTTATGCAGAACATGGTTTATGTCGTTTTGATGGCTGTTATGATGTTCGCGGCTTCCTGGGCAATGGGCTCGATAAACATTCTCCAGTCGATAATGATAGCAGACTGCGTTGACTACGAGGAGTACAAGAACGGCGTTCGCACCGACGGCGTGTTCTTCTCCGGCCAGTCCTTCATCACCAAGCTTGCAATGGGCGTTTCCTCGCTCATCTCCGGCTTCATTTATTCGGCTGTTCACTACACCGCCGAATACATCGAGACTCTTAACCTCGACCTGGCGGCAGGAAAGTATCATTTCTACGAGGCGAACGACGGAAAATACGCAATGGCGATGTTCCTGCTTATTTCCATTCCGCCCGCAATCGGTATGCTTCTCTCCGCTATCCCCACTCTCAAGTATTCGCTCACCGATAAGGAGCACACAAGAATCCTCAACGAGCTTATTGAGAGACGCGCAAGCAAGAATAACGGAAGCAACGACTGATTGTCTCCGACAAATCAATAATCACGGCGGTGCAGCTCACTCGGGCTGCACCGTTTTTGATATGCATAAAAAATAACGGAGCAGGCAAAACCTACTCCGTTATTTTCTTTCGGGTTATTCGAGCGCCCCGTCTCCGCCCATGAGCGCCGTCAGCTCTCTTATGCGCTCTATCGGGAACGGCGGGGAGCACAGCGGTTTCATCGCTAT
>OIXH01002267.1_pt1 | contig 19532 bp, 13 predicted proteins | sample 1587741 | NCBI WGS metagenome assembly OIXH01 (sample SAMEA3888916, study PRJEB22519) | human gut metagenome | biome: human gut; feature: human-associated habitat; material: faeces | place: Denmark | collected 2011 | reverse complement strand
TTACGGATGCTGCCCTCGCCGTTGGCTCGTTTCTTTGCCATTTATGATCCCTCCTCTTTAACACAAACACATACCACAGAGTTTTTGGAATAGCTACTAAAATATTTCAGATTTTTTCACGGCCTGTTCGTCGATCCATTCCATGAATTTATCACGGGGAACGATGATGCGGCTGCCCAGGGTAATGGTGGGGAAATCCCTGCGGTGGGCCACCTCATAGGCGTGGGCCAGACCGATACCCAGCACATGGGACACATCCTCCACGGTCAGCATCAGCGGGAGTTCATCAAAAGAATTGTATTTGGATTTTCTCATTCAGTTCCTTTCTACCCTCCGCGCGGGAGGGTTTTAGTTCTTTGTTTTGCGGCGCAGTTTTTGCGCCGCTTACATGGTCATGTCGGGCCACTGCTCCTCATGGTCATCCGACTTGTGGCCCAGGGCGATGCGCTTCTCCTGCAGCTTTTTCAGCCGCTTCCGGTCGATCTGGATTCCTCCGGGGCGGGACTTGGGAACGGAGTTATCCCGGAACACCCGGCTCATGTGGTGGAGCAGCTGGGTCACCGCCAGCATCGCAGAGGGCGGACGGTTTTCCTCCAGATGGTTCAGGAGGTACTGGGCATACTGGTTACCCTGCTCGGCGGACTTGGTTAGCCAATAGACGCCCCGATCCTCGTCATGGAGAACCTCCCTACCAGCAAGGTACAGCTTGCCCAGCATATACTGGGCGTAGGGGTTTCCCCGCTCGGCTGACCGAGTGAACCACTCCACCGCGGCATCACTATTTCGTTTGATCAAATCGCCTTTGAGCAGTTCCTTGGCCAGCCGATACATGGCGTAGTGGCTGCCGTTGACCGCGGCGGTGTACAGCCAATTCATTCCCAGACGGATATCCCGTACCTCCACATCATCTGAGAGGTATAGCTTGGCCAGGGAGTACTGTGCCACCAGATGCCCCTGCTCCGCCGCGCGCTTGAACCAGTACCGCGCTTCCACCGAGTCCGGTATCAGCAGAGGGCCATCCCGCCAGAGCTTTCCCATCAGGTACTGGGCGTGCATATCGCCGTTCTCTGCCAGTTTGTCCATTTCAGAGACGGCGTCGCTCCGCTCCTCCATGGTCAGGCTCTCGTCCCGGATGATATCTCGCAGCGCCCAGTAGTCGTAGGAGGCGTTTTGGAATTCCTCCGGCTCATCATTCTGACCCAGGTCTTTCTCCTCGAAGCCGATCTCACCCAACCGCAGGCGCTCTGCCTCCTGAATGACCGCATTCTTGATCTGCCGGAACTCCTTTTGCCGTGAGAGCGGGATGCGCTCCTGGGGCTTGTCGTGGTAGTAGCTGTCCACCTTCCCTTGGAGCATCAGCCACTGGTCATAGCACTTGCTCACAACAGGGAGCCGTTCCATCTCGTCCACGATCTCATCCACCAAAGCCTTCAGCCGCTTTGGTAGATAGCCGTAGGATTTTTTGCCCTTGACTGTACCGAGCTGCGCCGCCAGCTCCATCATGAGCTGCTCGGCGTCCGGGTGGTCACATACGCCGTCCTGCATGGCACGCACCAGTTCCAGCATCGCCCGGCGGGATTCCCGTACCAGCTCGTCTCTGGACTCAGGCTTCTGTTCGTAGAGATGGAGCATCTCGTTGCGGAAAATATCGTTGGTGAGCTTGGACTTGATCTGACGGATGCCCTCCTTGGACAGATAGGCCTGTCCCGCTTTTGCGGACCATGCCATCATGTGGATGTGCGGATGCTCGCCCTCGTCGTGGAAGGCAGCGTACCATCGGAAGTCGCCGGGCGGGATCTTCATTGCCGCCGCGATGTCGTTGCGGTGGGCGCGGATGAGGTTTCGCCACGCCGCGGCGTTGTCGAAGCCGAGCCGGGCAGCATCCTCCCGCTTGAGCGAGATGATGTGCGTCCACACGTTTCCGGTGTAGCGCTCCAGCTCCTCCATGGCCTTCTCCAGTGGAACAGCATCGTCATCTCCGAACAGGCCGTGGGTACCAATGCGCTCGGCACGAGGCCGGGTGGCGATGTACTTCATGTACTGGTCTGACTCGTGGATGGCATCCCAGTTGGACTCGAGAGCCAGCGTGATGAACGCAGAGGCGCTGACCTTGGTGGGCTTCGTCAGGTAGTCCTCGTACTCGTAGAGCGCCTTGCTGTCCGGGAAGTCCTTGACCAGCTTGGCGATGAGCTGCTCCTGCTTCCGTGTAGGCGGATGGTCATCCGGGATTAGCTCCACCCGCTCCCGGGTCGCGATGTAGCGAAGGTATCCGGAGGCCCCACCGGTGCTTTTGATATAAGGACTCTTGAGGATCAGTCTTGCCATTCGTCATCATCCCAGTCCGGCTCCTGACGGGAGCGCGCATACTTCTCCAGAGAGATGGTACCATTTGTGGCCTTTACATTCCGGACACTCTGCGCGCGCCTGCGCTTCAAGTCATCCCGGTCCATCTCGAACGCTTCCGCGATAATTCCGTTGGTCATGTCCTGCTCCACGCATCTGGTAAAATCTCTGCGGGCAATATAGTCCTCCAATCTGCTCAGCCTGCCGTCGATGGCAGACATGATTGCCATGGGCAGCAGCGTTGTGTTGTCCTGTATTCCCAGATAGTCCACATAGAAGTTCACGGCTTTCTCGATGAACTCATTTTTGCTCTGGCAGTTGTCGGCGGCGTACCACTGCTCAATCCTTCTTCTGGTTTCCGGCTGCATCCGGAATGCAATACGATCTCTGGTTTCTTTACTCATTCAATTCCTCCTTTTTGCTGTAAGACATCCTTGAAAAGCCCTGCAACACAGGGCTTTTCGGGAAAGCTGACGCCATTGCCGCTTTTTTCGCCTCTCAAAGACGCCAGCTTCAAGCGTCCGAAACTGCCCGCACTGCGGGCAGAAGTGGCGGCTGCGGCGGTGTGTGCGACGCCACGCCTTTATCCTGCTTTTTCTTTCGTCCTGCAAAAGTCTGCCGAAAACGGCTCACATCCGGCTTCAATCCTCTGGCTGGGACTGGGACTCGCTTCCTCCCGGAAAGGCGCACACAAGGCGTTCTGGCGGCCCTGGGCGTTGGACTTTTCGAGGAGCTGCGCCGCACGATAGCGGGCGGCAGCCTCCTCTGCCTGCCGGAACTGCCGCTCATAGAACGCTTCGAGTACACCCGGGATAGGACGTATGGTGTAGAGCAGATTCCCGTTCAGCGGTTTTCCGTCTTTGCTCTGCATGATGGTCGGCTCCGTGTAGATGAGGCCTTTCTCCTCCAGCTGCCGCACGTACTTTGCCACCGTATTTTCACTCATGCCGATCGCATGGCCGATGGTTTTGTAACTGGGGTAGCACTGGTAGGTCTTACGATTCTCGCACCGGAGCAGATAGGTGTAGAGGGATATCTCCCGGTAATCCAGACCAATGCTGAATATCTCGTTGGGCACCATAAAATAGTTTTTCTCTGCGCTGCGCTTGGGCCATTTGTTGAAACTCAATTCATACCTCCTGTATTGTCGTAGAGTCCGATGACGCTCACACAGGGGACAGAAAAATTTTCATTGCTTTTCTGCTGTTTACCTGATATACTTTTATCAGTAGATTTGTGCGTGCCTGTGTGTGCGCCGAGCCGCCGGACTGTTGCCGCAGTCACGGCGGTTTTTGTTTTGCGGTCGGACTGGTGTGCACCCCTCCGCCGCTTTGCAGCTGAGTCTTTTGCTCTCATCTGCGAGCTATCTTTTTCACCTCCTCCGTGGTAAAATAAAAAGAGACCGTGCTCCCAGGAGCACGGCCAGAGATGGAATGACCTTCCGAGCGAATCGCCGTATGGCAGAGAGCGCACATGCTCTCATGGGGTGCTCTGTCAAAGGCCATGTGGGTTCGTCAGCGCGGAGACCGTGCCGTACCGAACCAGGGGCAACCTCACCCGGGTGAAATTGTCCTTCTACTATTACTTAGAGAAAAATCGCAAAATCGGAAGGTCCCAAATTGTAAACTTTTTGTGAACGCAGAAAGGGCGGTGAGCTCATGTCCTTCAAGGATACTCAGTCGTACAAAGAACTTCAGTCTGACTGGCGCTGGATACACGAAATGGACCCGGAAGCTGCCGCCGCTGCAGACCAATGGGTGAAGGAGCATCCGGAGCAGTGGAAGGAGCTGGAGCATATGCTCTACTACAGCGAAGCGAACTTTCACAAGCGTGTAGCACCGGATACTCTGGAGGGTGTGGATATAAAGCAGCCCCGATCTTACAATCCGGAAGCGTTCCTGCCGGAGGAAGTACGCAATGCGATTTACAATGACAGACGTTGGTTTGACCGAAGCAAGTATCTGCCAGAGGGTTCTGATGAAGATCCCTTCATGTATTTGGACACCCAAATCTATGACGCCCTGCATGCGCTGACCGAACTGCAGAGGGAGATTTTGTTCCGCACTGTCATCAATGGCGAGTCCACTGAATCCGTCGCACAGGACAAGCAGTGCTCGTCCAGAAACATCCGAGATATCCGCGCCCGTGCGCTTCGACAGATACGGGCCAAAATCAAAAGACGTGAAGGCTACGGCAGACCCGGCGTTGCCATCATTATTTTGCTGTTTATGCTGCTTGTTGGTGTTCCGCTTGTTTGCTGGGGAGAACAGCTTTGGACCGCATATCCCTGGCTGGAGCCTGTGGCTGCAGTGCTTAGCGCATTGGTTATGGCTGTCATGTTCCAAAATTCCCTTCACAGAGAAGCAGAAAGGCTGCTGCGCCAGCATTGGGCCAGTTTGAATGGGTCGCAGAGGAAAGAATAGCCGCTGCGAAAGAAGGAGCTGAGACCTGTTGGCCTCAGCTCCTCTTGGTTGTTAGGTGTTGTCGTTGGTTTTTACCGTCATTTTTCTGGTGGTTTTTAGTGTCACTGTTTATTGCCGCCCGCTTTGGTTACATCGGATTTCACATAAAGTAGCGATAATCGTAAAGTGTTCCCTCAAATTGAGACAGCAACCATCCGATTCGTGCAATTTCATTCGAAGATTCTATCGTACAGGGCAGTTTTGAATACAGTCCAAAACTGTTCCAGTTCATTTTCGACAATCCAAGAATTTCCGTTGCAATCTGTGCCATATCCCCAGAACCATAGTGTTTAACCACTTTTAGTGGTAGCGGAACACTTTTACCGCCCTGGAAATATCTTCTTTTCGGAGAAATTACAGATGGTGCAATTCCATGGGTAAAAAGATACATGGTGTTTTTGTCAATTGGGAAGCACATCCCGCGGCGCACAGGATATCCGTCCACCTGCGTGCAACGCTCATTTAACGCAAAGCACTTCAGGTTATCCTCGTATGTTATCTCAAGGAGCTCTATATTCTTAACTCCTGCAGATGACAGGCTTTCCACCAATCCTTTGACTTCCTCTTTCCGGAAAGGTGTACGTTTGTGAATAACGACCCGCTTCGGTAGTTCAGAAAAAGATTTGTAGAACAATTCTTTGATATTGAGACCGATCCTATATGCTTCTTCTTCGGATAAATACGGATTTTTCTTTCTGTCGAACGAATAATCTTGAATTTTGGAAAGCTTGTACTTCATTCCACGACCATCAGAAGAGTATATATGGCTGCAACCAACAACCACATTGCTTCCCGACGGTCCATTCATAACACTGTATCCAATTCCTGCAAAAGCCGTATCTGGCTGTATTCCGTTCACCACCCAAGGAGTCCGCCCGGACTTTACATACAGCGCCAAAGAAAGAGCCCACATAATTTGGCAATGCAGATCGCTCTCAATCGTTTTTTCTCGAACAAATTGTGTTGCTACCTGTTTTTGCGCAGCGTAAGCTTTAATGTAATCATGTAAATCATAATTTATCGTTCCATCGGTATATGATGTGAATACTTCATACTCCTCGGGAATGTAAATCAGTATAACATCAATAGAGTTTGCGCTAAGCTGGTCTATTTTTCTAATTATTGAATCACCAAACTCAACAGCGGCTTTATGGACATCCCGCTCACTTGAAGCGGTAATTTGCTTCCACTTGCTACTGGTGGGATCAGGTAAATCAAGACCTGTCTTGAAGGCCTGATAGAAACCTGGGAAGGAAATCAGATAATCAGTATTGTGCTTCGCTTGCGACTGGCGATTCAAACCGGAAATGAACTGAGCAAACTTTTGGTTATGCTCATCTGGACAAACCACCCCTATCGAGATTGCAGAATGTAATACGCTGTTATTCATGGCATGATCTACAGGGGCATTCAGAATTAACCCGCGCATTGGATGGAAATCTTCAGCCACACCGCGCATAGATGTGCCGCAGAATCGAAGTGTTGGATCTCGATATTCTATTCCAGAAAAAATAATTCGTTTGGGAGAAATTGTAACGGGCAATTGTATCGAAGCTTGTTTTCCGAAGTTCACGCCAACCAACGCGCTGCTATTTACAACCGAAAATGTAAAGTTCGTTGTACTCCCTAAAGGATAATTGGCTGAAAACCTTTTGTTGCCGATTACTTTTCTGACCCATTTTCTAATGTACTCATTTGCGTTTTGGTTTGGCCGACCATTATTGACTCTCGCATTGAACCAGTCCGCAAATTGCTTTTTTTCTTCCCTGGTTAGTACTGCGTCATCAGCGTACATGAAACTCGGAACAAGTGTGAGATAACTGTATTTGTTATCAAATAACAACGCAAGCCGAACTCCAGAATATGCTGTAACAGTTTTGGCTCCAATACGGTACTTCAGCACTTCTTTTGTATCCCAGATTTTGTCCTTTGAATGTCCCAGGCCATGGCTTGCGGCAAGAATGCGAACAAGTGTTTTGAGCAATAACTCCCGAAATATACTATTTCCAGCAATTGTCGCTCTGCTTAACGGGCATAACTCAATATTGGTTTTTAGCTTGCCTTTGCATGCTTCCTCGATGACGGATTTCGACCCCCACGCATACACAAGATTCTTGTAGGGCACAGCCATAACATCATCTCTAACCAGCATTTTGCAAAAATCCCACTGTTTTTCGCCAGGAGCAAGCAAAACCTCAAACTGGTAGCACTGATTTGGGAATGCGATTGGGAACGCATTGGTGCTTACCACTTTGTTTATAGTTAGATCAGGTTGCAGGAAACCACTATGCTGTGGCTCAAGTGTAATAGACAGCTTCTTTTTGATATCGTCCACTTTCCCCAAAAACTCTCTATTTTCACTCATGCAGTGGCGAGCGATTGCATACATTGTACTATCAAAGCCTTCAGTTGGAATATAGAAAGCGGCTCTGCCATTTTTGTTGGCCATCTCAACCAACGCTTTAACTTCTGATGAAACCTTTGTTCCGTAACCACACCAAAAAAGTTTGCCTGAACCTTTCGTCGAATAAACTTGCTGCAAAGCATTCATAAGTGACTGGTCTCGCCCGCTGTATCCCATAACAATTAAATCTCGGTTGGTTAGTTCATGCAGCAATGCCTTTACCAGTTCATCGTCTTGCGAATCAAGTTCTTTCTCTGTGTTTTTTAGCGCCCCATATTTATAGTCACCATGTAAAGCGATGCAGAGGAGCTCCTTGTCAACATCGCCACGGTATATCCTACCCGAGGTTTCTGCGGTTATTTCTATGGGAACGAGCGGACTGTATTGATGTGCACACTTCAGTGTCATACCATCAAAATTTGTTGTCCACACACTTTTTATTATATTTTCTAACGCGAGCAAAGAAATCAGATGGTATCCCAAGCTTGGATCATGGTTTGACACTAAGTGCTGAAAGTATTTCCGGCGATCATCCGCTATTGGGTATGCCTTTTCCGCAAAATACGAGTACTCCTCTGCGCTATTCTCTGCCGGGTATATATTTTGTGAATCGATCCACCGCTGAATAACTCTGCGGACAGCCTCAGACTTGGAATTGTCAAAGTTTCCAATTGCACCTGGGTTTTGCGATAAATAGATTTCACGTTTCCAATACCAAATGCAGTCTGCTGCCGATGGGATTCCCGATTCAATAGATGCACCTGCACCGAGTAGCAAAGAATGTGGAGTATCTATATTTTGTTTTATTGACCTTAAAAACTCATCTAATTGAAGTATCTGCATATCCATACCCCCATTCTTTGCTCTAAAATTTTGCTTTATATCCTGGCTTCAACAGCAGGCAATGATGCAAGTGAAAAAAACATCGTGTTATTCTTTTCTCAATGCCTTGTACAATTCCTGGGCCATTGCTTCCTGAACTTTCTGATAGAAATCCGGGTCGTTAAACAATTTCGCAAAGGAGTCGTTGTTATCAAGGAAACACTGGGTCACAATATCGCGGAACTTATCAGGGAACAGAGACCGCACGAACATTTCGGTACTGTTGTCCTTGGCATATTTTCTGAACTTCTTAACCTCAGAGTCCTTCATGAACATCTGATAGATCCCCTCGATGATGACGCGGTCGGCATCGGTAAAGTTACCGCTGAAGCGTTCATTCACCTTATCGATGATGCTCTGAAGGGTATCTTTCCTCTTGTTTGGCGCCTTCGGAGCGGTACTACCGCCGGGGACGAACGCCGGCGGCTTTTCATCCAGAACGATTGCTCCACGGAAGGTCTCCGTGAGGGATGCGTACTCCAGCTTGATTTTGTCCTCGATATTACCAATATCCTCGCTACCAATTCTCGGAAAAAGTCTGATGAGGTGCAGAGTATACTGATATTCGTTGAACAAATCCCTGTCATGGAGCCGTACCAACTGTGTGACAAACGCATAAGCCTTATTGAACTTACGCACATAGTCCCGAACGGTATAGCGGTCCTCCTCGCTCAAATCCATGTACCGTGCAATTACGGGGCGGAACATACCAGCCAGTCTGCCAAGCGCAGTGGCATCCTGTTCCTTGCTCGCTTGGGTTGCCATAAATTTGTTGAAGGCTTCTACATCCTCGAAGTTGTACAGCATGAAATCCCGAATCTTATTGCGGAGGTCATAGACTCTGTTCAAATCTGTGCTGCCCTCGAGGGTAGTGGTTTCATAGTACGGCAGGAACGCTCCCTTGATGTCTTCCTCGGTGTTTTCGAAGTCCAGAACAAAGGTGCTGTTCTTACCGAAAGTGGTTCTGTTAAGACGGGAGAGGGTCTGAACGGCGGTCACGTCACGCAGTTTTTTGTCCACATACATGGTGTGGAGTAGCGGTTCATCAAATCCGGTCTGGTACTTGTTCGCAACGACCAGAATGTTGTACTGGCTACTGTGGAACGCCTTACGGAACTTCTTGTCAGTGGTGATGTACTTGCCGTTCTCGTCCAGGTTCATGGTTACCTCAGTGAAAGGCTTCTCGCTCGGATAATCATCCAGCGTTACTTCCCCGGAGAACGCAATCATAACATCACAGCCAACGCACTGCTCGGCATGGTCAGCGAGGTATTTCTTGATTGCGAGATAATAGCGGACTGCGTTTGCACGGCTGTCTGCTACGACCATGGCCTTGCCCTTACCGCCAATCTGATAACGGCAGTTTTCCAGGAAGTTGGTCATGATCATCTCTGTCTTTTGAGCGATGGTATAACCGTGCTGTTTATAATACTTAAACAGCGCACGGGAAGCTTGACCCTCAATGAGTTCCGGGTTATCCTCGGACACGCGAATCAGCCTGAACGCCTCTTTGACTGTGGTATAGTTTGCCAACACATCCAGAATATAACCTTCCTCGATGGCCTGCCGCATAGAGTACACATGGAACGGAACCTTGATAGGTTCACCTTCCAGCGTCATTCCCACCACGGTACCGAAGGATTCCAGAGTCTGCCCCTTGGGGGTAGCGGTGAAGGCAAAGAAGGACTGATTGTCATGTCTACCCTGGCCGATGACCGCATTGATGTACTCGTCTGTCAAATCCACTTCTTCCTCTTCGATTCCGGCTTCTTCGGCATACTCTTTGATAGCAACGCCAAGATCAATCAGACTACGGCGGAGAGATTTTGCACTTTCACCATTCTGTCCTTGGTGAGCCTCGTCGATGATGATGGCGAACTTGCGCCCACGGAATTTTTCCATATCCTTCTTGGCGAAGAGGAACTTTTGGATGGTGCAGATGATGATACGCTTTTTGTCGTTGATGGCTTCTGCAAGACTGCGGGAGTTCTTCTTATCGTCAATTGCTTCCACCAGACCGACCTGATGTTCAAAGCTGTTGATGGTATCCTGCAACTGGCTGTCCAGTACCACACGGTTGGTGACCACAATAACGGAATCGAACAGGCCATTGTTCTCTGCATCGTGAACGGAGGCAAGACGGTATGCAATCCATGCAATGGAGTTGGATTTGCCGGAACCTGCAGAGTGCTGAATTAGATAGTTTGTGCCAACACCGTTCTGCCGCACATCAGCCATGATCTTACGTACCACATCGTACTGGTGGTAGCGCGGGAAAATCATCTTTTCCTTGGTGACAGTTTTAGTAACGCCGTTCTTGACCACTTCCTCCTTTTCCTTCACAAAGGAAATAAACCGATGGATGAGGTCGAGCAGACTGTCACGCTGTAGCACTTCCTCCCAGAGGTAGCTCGTGGCATAGCCGTTTGGATTCTGGGGATTGCCTGCGCCGCCAGTTACTCCCGCACCGTTGGAGCCTTGGTTAAACGGCAGGAATCGAGTGCTGCCATCTGCCAACTGCGTGGTCATCCATGCTTCATAAAGGTCAACGGCAAAGTAGACCAGGAAGCGGTGATTGAGACGAAATGCAAACTCTTTGGAGCTGCGGTCATGCTTAAACTGGTTGATGGCACAGACATAGTCCTGCCCAGTCAACTGATTCTTCAGTTCCAGAGCAACAACAGGAATACCGTTCACGGAAAGCACCATATCGATGGTGTTGGTGTTTGCCATCGTATAACGGAACTGACGGGTGCAGCCGAGGATGTTTGCTTCATAGCGTTCAGCATCAATGGGGTTCAGATCAGACTCCGGCTTAAAGAAGCAAACCTTCAGTTTGCAACCCATGTCCTCAATGCCATTGCGCAGGACATACAGCAGGCCCTGGTTGGAAATGGTAGTTTCCAAGCGATGATACAGCTTGTCCGCTGCGTTGACACCATAATACTTGTTGTACTTGGCCCATTCTTTGGGCTGAGTCTTGGCAATGAATTCACAGAGCACATCCATATAGATGCATTTGGAAACATCATGTTGACGAGTATGTATCCAATTGCCCTCGGCATCTTGTCCGCAAAACTGAGTGTAACCACCTTCCGGGGAAATCAGGAAGGATTCTATATCTCGCTCAAATCGCTTTTCGCTTTTGTCCATCATGATACCTCCTCTTGATCGTCCTTGGTGTACTTTGTCGGACGGGCGCTGTACACAAAGTCTTCTACAATGTCAAGATCGTATTTCTGCAGCAGGGCACGGATAAAGCAAATACAGTCGTAAGCGGAGTAACCGGTGCTAATGTAGATGCCTGCATCCTTTTTCAGTTCTACCGGGTTTTTGACACCGGTTTCTTCGTAAGAGAATACAGGGTTCAGCCATGTTGGGAATTTCTCATGGTTCTTAGCCATGGCTTCAATGATGCTGCTATCCAGGTCAAAGAGCTTTCTTGCGACAGAGCGCACCATAAATGCAAAGCTGTCGACATTAACTCGCTCACCCAGCAGTTCGTAATAATCCACATGCTTATAGGTAGCATTGCGAGGATCTTCAACCGTATATAGAGTATATCTGGGATCACGGAATTCAATTTCCTGCATCGGTTGCTCGATCGGGAACAACTTGAGGATCACCCCAGTCAATCGCTCCGCGCGTTTTTCAATCGTACGGGCATTCCAATCGGTTTTATCCATGACATCCTTGTTCAAAATGGTAACATGGGTATTCTTCTCAAGAAGCATTTCCTGCTTCTCATGGAACGGACTATCACCCAATTCGCTATTGTGAGCAGTAAGGGTCAAATTACCCAGTGTGTGCAGATACCGTTCTCTGACAGATGTCCAATCATCACCCAGCATTTTCTGCCATGCCGTGGATAGATTCTTATTTTGGGGCATGATATGCTCAATAGTCAGATTATCCATGACCAGTTTCTCCTTGCCTTGATTCTCAATGGTAGCAAGGATATATTTGCAGAGGGCATTCTTACGATACAGATTGCGTTCTTTCAATGCCTGCACAAAGTCAGCATCGCTGGGGATGGCATCCTTGGATGTCATCTGTAGCATAAAGGACACGATAGCATCGTAATAGTGCACCTTGTTTTCTTCTCTTGCGAAGATACGGCTGTAGAGGGTCTTGTACAAGCCACGCAGGGAGTTAGAACCGATCTCACAGATAAGACGGCGGATGCTGTAATGCAGCAGCAGATTCAGCACCTTGGCAAGTTCTGTCTTATCGATTACTCCGTTCTCATAGTCATCAAAGATATGGAACAGGAACAGATAGACCGTGGTTTGATTCAGTCTGCGCAGGCCATCCAAGGCACTATTGATTTCAGAACCCAGGCTCTCATCGCCATTAAGGAAGATGCGATACTGCTTTGCATAATGCAGAAGCTCACTGAGCATGGATTCGTTGGTGTACTGGCCGTTGAGGTAAATCTGCTTGAAGTCCCGGTATGCTTCGCTTTCCTTGGTGAAGCCATCCATCTTCATGTTCAGATAGTCCAGGAAGAAGCTTTCCATGCGGTCCTTGGACAGCAGCTCCTGCATGACCAGCCAGTATTCTTCGTACAGCCGTTCCTGATCGTCATCCGTCATCAGCACATAGTTGCGGATGAGGTCGGGCAGACCCAGCTTAATGCCAGTGGAGTTGATACGCTCGAAGATCTCCTGCGCATCGTCATCCTGGTCGAGCTTAATGTCGGCGCAGATCAGACTGTCCATGCCGTCGTGGATCATCATAATGGAGTTGTCGGGATCTTCAGCCAGGAAAGTAGCGATCAACTCTCTGAACAGCGTATAGTTGTGATAAATGATGCCGTCCTTGCCCTTGTTCATCTTGTCAAGCTTTCCTGCCATGAGCAGCTGCAGCTGATCGTTGTCCGTCTTGACGGGTTTCAGCTTCAGCTTGCTCTTATCATCAAGGCCGTAGCGATTGAACTTGTCCTCATTGTAGAGGTATTTCTCCAGTTCTGCCTTGTCGCTTTCATCCGTGGCAGAATCCGCCAATGCCTTGATGAGAATGTACAGAGTGGTGAATCTCTGCTGACCGTCAATGATGATGTAGCGGTCAATATGCTTTCTGGTGGGCAGCGGAGCATAGACAAAGGAACCGCAGAAGTGCTCACGATCCTTCTTGAACGCAAGCACAATGTCCTCAAACAGCTTCTCGCACTGTTCACTGGTCCAGGCATAGTCCCGCTGAAAAACCGGAATACAATATTGCTTTTTATTGGGTTGAATGTAGTCATTCAGCATTCTTCCGCTTTCAATTCTCATAAGCGTTTACTCCATTCTGTATTTCATAATCACGCTTCAAAGCATTCTTACCACGGTCTTTCAGACTATAGAGTCTACTTATCCAACATACTCACAGTATAGTTTGTCCTTCTTGCGAAAGGGTCGCCTACCAGGAGACTTTTCTTTCGTTAGAGCAACGAAACGATATAGGGTATAAGGCCGATGGCTGCGCCGATAATAGCACAGACAATTCCAATGGCCCATTCTCGTCTGGTTACTCGCTTGGCAACCTTGATTTCTTCATTCAACCAATCTTCAAAGCCATCAAAATCTTCCATCTTGCGATATAGATTAGCGCCATCCGCCTGGACGTCGTGAAGATATCCCCGTTCTTCAAGGAGGCACAAAATATCCTGATACTGCAGGGCATCGGCGTCGGAGAGTTGCAAATCCCTTCCGCCGCCAAGCAGCTTCTTAATCGCTTCAAGTTGTTTTTTCAAATCCGCCGTAGGTGTATCTCCAATTTGGGACTCATAGCATCTTATATGAAACCGTTTTTCACTGCGTCATAAAGCGGCTGGGGAATAAACGAATGGCGATGTGCTTGAGCCATGATATTTATGTTCCTGCTCATAATGTATTTCAGCTCATCGAGCAGAACTTTTCTCCCATCATATTCATCTGCTACCGCACCCAAAATTCCTTGTCTGGAGTAAATTGCCACTGCAATCCAAGGACTTAAAGGATAGAAAATACAAGTTGCAGGATTCGCAAGACCGTTGCGGAACAGACCAGTTTCCGTTTTTCCAATTCCTTCAACAAGCACCGGATTATCGCTTGTAAGAAATGGCATGGTATCTCGGCGCGTATTGACATACACGACCCAAATACCGTCCTGTAGCATTTTGCAATAGCGGTCGAAGTTAGCTGGCTCAAAAGAATGATTAAGCATCAACTCTTTTTGGTATTGTTCGGGAAACTCCGTATTCATTATCTGCTCCCTGTGCTTTTCAACGAAAACAGGAGGTAATGTGGAGACCAGATCTTCCTTGACCTGTGCTGAGACTCTTGGATAAAGCACAGTTTTCACATAGTCAATGCTTTCAGGAATGCGCATCAGCTGTGCAATAATCAGTTTCGACAGAACTTGCTTGTCATGTGCAGACAGAACAATTGTATCAGGGCAAGATAATGTAACCTTCGCGATGATATTCTCTATATCCTGTCCACACAGGGTATCAATCTCTCTTGCGAAATAATGCTCCCAATACTTTGGATCGTTCTTGTCCGTCACATCATAGTAATTCTTTATGTAGCCGACATTTACCGTTGAATCGGTGAAGAACCTCACATTGCCTTTATCGACAATTCGGGCCCCGATAATGGTGCGCTTGCCATCTTTCGTCCCGAATCTATCCAGATATCGTTTGGGAACTATGTGCTGATTGGTATAGTCCTTCGCCATTACATCACTTCCCGCTTTCCCGTAACATACTCGTAGATCAAGGACTTTTTGTATTGCTCCAGTTTTTCAATTTTGGATTCCTTAATGGCAATCAGCTTATCTACTGCTGCGAACTTATCGCTCAAAACACGCATAATTTCCTGCTGCTCCCCGAATGGTGGCACTGGGAACATGATGTCCAGAAAATCCTTAGGGTACAGGCGAAGTCTCGATGCTCGTATGCCGGTAGATCGGGAGGCATACTCCTGAACAAGCATCGGCGCTCTTAACAGGCAATCCAAATAGCCGGGAACAAAATTTTCTGCTTTTTGACGATAAACGTTGTAAGAAGGACTGATTACTCCGCTATATGCAGAAACACCGATTGCACCCGCCCAAAGCCACATCGTATTGGCGGCAATATCACCGACATCACAAATCTTATAACCCTCCAAGGTCAATGCTTCAAACATATTAACATTTTTCTGACTGCGGGGCGTAATTCCGGTATACTGCGATACGGTCAGAAGTTCCTCAGAGCCATCAGCGGATCGTGCATCCGATTCCTCAAAAAGCACTTTTCCGCGCTTTACCTCCCAATGCGCCGGAATTTCCCCGATCCACTCAAAGCCGCTATCCTTCATCAGCACGGTGGGGTCAAGGCCCTTGGTGACAACCTCAGTGATTACGCTCTGCTTGTAGGCTTTCAGCTTTTCAATCTGCGCCTGTACATTTGCAATGAGGGTGTCGACCTGGGCGAATTTTTCATTCAAAACACTCGAAATAACAGTCTGCATATTCATGGGCGGCAACGGCAAGTAACAGCTACCAATGAAATTCCAGTTTGCACGCGGCATTTTTGCACCATAAGTCGAAGCGTTTACCGCATCAATAAAGGCTGGATTCAACAGATACCAGAACAAGAAATCCTTTTGAATCCGAGATGAAGGATTCAACACAAGAATTTCGGTGGAGCATTGTCCGTCGAAATTAGGCTTTGCAGCCTTCGCAAGATAGGGGCGCAGTTTTCCAAATAGAATATCGGTGTCGCTAAAAGACGAAACAGTAGAATCAACTTCAATACCAGTTTGAGAACCGTCTGCCAACAACTTTCCAGATCCAGACTCAATGTGTTCCAGACCAATATATGCGCCGCCAATGTAGGAGCTTTTTTCACTCTTACACGACGCAATGGATTTAATTTGCACCAAATCCCAATCCTGTGGAATCGCCCCAAGCCATTCTACACCGCTATCTATCATCTTACGCATGACCAAACAACTCCTTCATCAGGATTGTTTCCTCATCCTCCAACGCCTTGATTTCCTCAAAAATCTCCGCAGAAGGCGTAGGCTGTGTGAATTTGTAGAACAGCCGGGTGAAGGGAACCTCATAGCCGATTTTATCCTTTGCTGGGTCGATGTAGGCCAGCGGGTTATAGGGCAGGACATTTTTCTTCATATAGGTGTCCCGGTCTTCGGACAGGGGGATAATTTCTGTATCAGAAGCACCCTTGACCGGCTGCTTCTTGCCCTTCTTCAAAACAGGCTTGCCTTTGGCATCTGCCTGGGCGGTTTCCACCGTCACCTTGGTGAAGCCGAAGAAACTGTTGTCAAACACCTTGGATTCCACCGCAAGTCCGTTTTCCTCGTAGGTTTCATCTACGAAGCCCTCATAGGCACGGAGGATGAGATCGATGCAGGCATCATCCAGGTCAACACGCTTGGAGCCGATGTTCTTGCGGCGCTTTACAAAGCACTTGCTGGCATCGATTAGCTGAACCTTGCCGCTGCGGTGCATGGCCTTGCCTTTGGTCAGTACCCAAATATATGTAGAGATACCCGTGTTGTAAAACAGGTCGGTGGGCAGCTGAATAATGGCTTCTACCAGATCGCCTTCAATGACATAGCGGCGGATTTCAGATGCACCGGAGCCCGCATCACCTGTGAACAAGGAAGAGCCGTTCTGAATGATTGCCATTCTGCCGGAGCCGGGTTTCAGCTTTTTCACGCCGTTCAACATAAACAGCATCTGACCATCGGAGATAGCAGGCAGACCGGGACCGAAACGACCATCAAATCCCTTTTTAGCTTCTGCTTCAACCTGGGTCTTTTCGCGCTTCCAGTCGATACCGAAGGGCGGATTGGAAATGATGTAGTCGAACTCATAGCCGGTAAAGGCATCGTCACTCAAAGTGTCGCCATACTTCATGCCGGATGCATTGCCGCCTTTGATGAGCATATCAGCCTTTGCGATAGCATAAGTTTCGGGGTTGAACTCCTGACCAAAGCAGGTCAAAGCAGCATCCTCGCTGATAGCCTGCAGGCGCTCGGTCAGACAACCAAGCATCTGGGAAGTGCCCATAGCCATATCGTAGGCTGTCTTGGTGCAGCCTTCCTCCATGATCTCAGCCTTTTCAGGAGCCACCAACAGTTCGGTCATTAGATAGATAATGTCACGGCTGGTGAAGTGAGCACCGGCCTGTTCGTCATAAGACTCGGAGAATTTCCGAATTAGTTCTTCAAAGATGTAGCCCATGTCTGCGGAAGTGATCTTCTCAGGGGACATATCAGCTTTTGCAGAGTTGAACTCCTGCAGGGTCACGAACAAAACGCCACCTTTGACCATCAGCTTGACGGTGTTGGCAAAGTCGAAGTTTTCGATAATGTCCTTGATGTTGGAAGAGAAACCTTGCAGATAGGCATCGAAGTTACTCTCAACATTGTCGGGGTCGGCGATCAGCTTGGCAAAATCATAGTTGCTTGTGTTGTAGAAATCGTACTGCGCCACACGGCACAGAATACCGTCACGGGCAGTGCCCTCGACATGCTGTGCGTCCAGCTTCTTTGCCATCTCCACAACAGCAGCCTTGGTAGGCTTCAAAGCGTCATCAAAACGCTTCAGTACGGTCATGGGGAGAATGACCTTGCCGTACTCGTGGGGCTTGAACAGCCCCACCAGATGGGTCGCAATTTCCCAGATCAGATTGGCCTTCGCCTGTATATTTGCATTTGTCTGCTTTTGCATTTCATTCATAGGCATAACAGAGGTGTTCCTCCTTACTTGATTTCCCATACGAATGTTGCCGTGTCACTCACGTCAATATCATCAGGGTCGATATCGATGGATTTTGCCATCAAAGGCATGGCGTCCTCGCAACAGTCATAACGGGTATGGGAGTAGATATCCAGTTCTCCCCAATTGTAGTCAATGGCAATGAGGTCACCCATTGTAACGCCGGATGCTTCGCATAGGATCTCGGCTTTTTTCTTTGCATTGGCGGTAGCGGAGCGAAGCATCTCCTCGTTGATCGCCGTTGCATCCTTCACGGTAAATGCCACCGAAAGCTGCGGATGAGACAGGCAACCGGCAATGGCGGAAAGTGCCTGGGACAGTCTGCCCATATCAAAATCAAAAGCGAGTTTCAGATTGTGGGTCACTTCATATCCGCGGAATACGCTCTGATAATTACCGTTGCGGTCTTTCACACGGTCATAGTCCGTGCGGACACTAAAGTTCGTGGTCTTAACAGAATCCTTTTCAAAGCCTATACCACACAGCGTTTCATTGAGTTGCTGGATATGGTCGGCAGCCATATCCATTGCCTTATCGTAATCCTTATACTTGGATTCCAAAGTCATGGAAAACACCACATAATCGGGCTTTGCGGATACTTTGCCAATGCCCTTTACAGTAATCGTTCTTGCCATTTATCGCTACCTCCGTTTTCTGGAGACTTTTGCAATCTCCCATATTAGCATTTTACAGGCTTACGTGTCCCAAAAAACGGACTGAATCCTGAGTGGGCTCTTTTATATGCTCAACAATATCTCTATTAGAGCAGTTACGCCTTCAACCGATAGGTTCTGTTTCGATTACTACCGTCGGAGACAACGATTTCTTCCGCAATCAGTTCATTCAGATAGTCTCTTGTGCGGGATGGCTTCAGCCCGATATACTCAGCAATCGAGGAAGCCTTCGCCTCGGCATGGTCCGTAAGATACGCAATGATAGTTTCCTTCATTTTTGCGTTTATCGCCGATTTTTTATCGCCGATTTTTATCGCCGATTTTTTATCGCCGATTTTTTCGAATGGGAGCGTCAGTATTATTCTCTCCGGCTCAAGTTGTTCTGTAACCGCAGGCACTAACCACCCCTGCTCACGCCAGGCGCCAAAAATGAGGGGGATACCACTACCAGAGCGCTCACCGATATCGATCAGGTTGAACATCTTCAGCATCGTCCCGTTGCGGGGATCGGACACGCCGCCGCTCTTTGCCGCGTCGAGCTCAATGCGGAAGCTGCCGGGGTTGGACATGGTGATGCCGTCCCGCTTTTTGAGGATGACCAGCCCCTGCCTGCCATAATAATCCGCATTGACAAGGCAGTTGGCCAATGCCTCGCGGAGTGCCTGATGCACGGGCGTGTCGTCCACGCGGTTCCCGCCGTCCATCCGGAACGGCACCTTGATATCCTGGATCAGCCTGTTGTAAATGCGGAAATAGAAATCATACACATTGCCGCTCCAGTCACCGGAGGAGGATATGATTCGGTCGGTCCAGCGGGTGTCAGCATCATACTGCTCCTGATAATCGAGAAAATAGGCATTGAATTCCCGCACAATGTCGTATTCATTGCCAAACATGAGCAGGCCCGCAGAGGTCGGGTGCTTCTTTCCGTCGGAGCCGATGCCGACAGCGCCCAGCTTCAGGAGGAATTCCTCATCCTCCAATGACTCCCACACATGCCCGGGGCGGGAC
>OIXH01002265.1_pt1 | contig 19540 bp, 17 predicted proteins | sample 1587741 | NCBI WGS metagenome assembly OIXH01 (sample SAMEA3888916, study PRJEB22519) | human gut metagenome | biome: human gut; feature: human-associated habitat; material: faeces | place: Denmark | collected 2011 | reverse complement strand
AGCTGCCTATCGAAAAGCGCGCCTGGGTTTCCAAGGTGTCCTATGACAGGATCTTCGACCTGCCCGAAAAGCTGGGCATAAAGATCGCGTTTGAGGCGTCGGGCGAGACGCTTGAAATCGTTGCAAACGAAACGCCCGAAGTCATGGCAAAGCTGGTCAAGGGCATCAAAGAGGGCCGCATCGAGCCGGTCGCTTCACCGCAGACCCACATCATGCTCGGCAACATCGATCCGGAGATCGGCTACCGCTCGCTGGTCGAGGGCCTTAACACATGGGAGCGCCTGACCGGCGTTCGTCCGACCACCGGCTGGAATCCCGAATGCTCGTGGAACTCCTACATAGTTGATATTTACAAGCGCGCCGGTTTCAAGACACTCATCGCCGACGCCGACAGCTACTTCCTCTCCACCGTCGAAGGTGTAAGAGAAAAGACCGGGCTGAAATTTGACGTCCGCGGCCATTCCAACAAAAACGAGCTGTTTAAGCTGGAGGACATTGTAGCAAACAGCGACGAGCTGCTCCGCACCTTTACACACGCAAACGTACTGCCCAACGGACTGAAGGTCATCCTCCGCTCCGATATGCTGTGCAACATCATGCTGTGGTACCTCATGGGCGCCACCGAGGGCAACCGTCCCAACCCCGTCACCCTCGACGAGGTCAAGGAAGTGCTTAAAAAATGGCAGGATCGCATCGCCGACAAGGGCGGCTTCATCATGCCCTATGCCGAAGATGCCGAGTACGTCGGCACCACCGCCTACTTCTACGTCAAGCAGTTCGGTCAGGCACGCTTCTTTGAGAGCGAGCCTGCAAGCGCCGACCGCTTTGAGCAGATACTTGCATCCGCCAAGGAAATGGGCTTTGAATTTGTCACACCGAGCGAGGCTGCCGAGAAATACGAGCTGAACGAGATCGACAACTTTGACAAGATCGAGGCAGGCTGTGCATGGCACGGCGGCACCTCCCGCGCATGGGCAAACACTCCCTATTCGCGTATGCTCGACCCCGTTTGCCGCTCCATTTTCGACGGACTGAAGGCAGTCGCCGCTCATTTGGGCGTCGATCCGTACGAAAATGAAGCAATGAACGCCGTTATGAAGGCGGTCACCACCGCTTACGTTTCCGACGCGCGTTGGCCGCCCGCACCGACCTCTCCCGGCCGTTTCAATGTTCGCGAGGCGCTGGACGCGCTGTACAAGGCGAACGACGGCCTGAAAGCGGTCATGGAAGCCAACGGCATTGCCGACCGCTGCTCGCTGTACTCCTACAACATCATGCTCACCCAGATCAAGGCGATCGACGACGAGCTGATGGCGATGCCCTACTTTGAGGAAGAAAACTGAGTTTTCGGGCGCATATTTTCGGGCACATACAGTGAGATTGTCCGAGCGCTTACGGCAAGATGATTCGGCTATAAAGCGCAAACCGGTTTGCAAACAGCATTTTTTCAGTGCAAACGGTGCTTTTGAAAACAGCTAAGCGGAAAAAACAAACATAAAATAACGGCGCAGTTAAAGGATCTTACCCCCTTAACTGCGCCGTTTTAGTTTTTTCAATCGGACGCGGCGGTTTGCCATGCACCTGTGCTTAACTTTAATTGGGTGCAGTGAGTCGCCGTGTTCCTGTGCTCGGCTTTAAATCAGGCGCGGCGGTTTGCCATACGCCTTGCTTGACTTTAAATCGGACGCGGCGGTTTGCCATGCACCTGCGCTCGCGTCGAATAAATGCAGTCATTCACCGTGCGCCGCATTGTTTTCAATGGCGAGCAAGGTTTGCTTGATCGACAGGCCGTCTGCATACCCGACGAGCGAGCCGTCGGCACCGATAACGCGGTGGCACGGAATGATTATCGGTATAGAATTTCGGTTGTTTGCGGCGCCGACCGCGCGGCAGGCGCGCTCGTTCCCCACTGCTTTTGCAATCGCCTTGTAGGAGACGGTACTGCCATACGGAATTTTTCTGAGCGCGTTCCACACCTTGAGCTGAAACTCTGTTCCTTGCGGCGACAAAGGCAGGTCAAATTCACGCCGCCGACCGGCAAAGTACTCGCCGAGTTGTCTTTCCGCGGCAAGCAGCAGCGGCGTTTGATCGTTACCGCCGTCGTCGGCAAAGTGTATCGCCGTTATCGCTTTTTCGTCCGCATAAACGGTCAGCATACCCACCGGCGAGTCGAATGATCGTTTGTACATCATATTACCGTATACTCCATATTCTCAAAATGCAGGCGGACGCCGATATCAGCGTCGGGCGGCAACAGCGCCAGAGCAATAAAAATATCTCCGCCGTTATCATCACGCAACACGGCGTAATCGCCGTTAATGCGCTCGACCGTGTAATCGCGTGGTTCCATGTCATTTCTCCTCCTGTTGTGTCTTTATCTGCTTTGATTATACCACATACCGCCGCGCGCCGCCATAAAAAACGTACACTTGTTGCATATACGGCAGACTGCGGCGGTCAATCATTGCAATAATAACTGTTATCTGTTAAAATATAATGAATAAATATAGTTTTATGTTGATGAAACACTTTAGTATTTGATATATTTATAATTATAACATAATTGCGCCATTGCGCCAAAACAGCCACATCCGAAAGGAGATCAATTACATATGCTTAAGCTCACCAATATTGTAAAGAGCTACTCCGCCGGCAACAGCAATGTCGCCGCGCTTAAAGGCATCAGCATTGAATTTCGCAAAAGCGAGTTTGTTTCGGTGCTCGGCCCATCCGGCTGCGGAAAGACCACACTGCTCAATATTATCGGCGGCCTTGACCGATACGACAGCGGCGACCTGTCCATTTACAACCGCTCCACCAAGCAGTTTAAGGACAGCGACTGGGACAGCTACCGCAACCACTCAATCGGCTTTGTTTTTCAGAGCTATAATCTCATTCCGCACCAGTCGGTACTCAGCAACGTCGAGCTGGCGCTGACCCTCTCCGGCGTGTCAAAGGCGGAGAGACGCCGCCGCGCGGAGGAAGCGCTTGCGCGCGTCGGACTCGCCGACCAACTGCACAAGCGGCCGAATCAGATGTCCGGCGGTCAGATGCAGCGAGTCGCCATTGCGCGCGCACTGGTCAACGACCCCGAAATACTGCTTGCCGACGAACCTACCGGCGCGCTTGACAGCGAGACGTCGGTGCAGATTATGGAACTGCTGAAAGATATCTCAAAAGACAAGCTGATAATCATGGTCACGCACAACCCGGAGCTTGCCGAACGCTATTCGTCGCGCATAGTTCGCCTGCTTGACGGCGAAGTGACCGACGACTCCAACCCGTACGACTCCGAATATATGCTCACCGCGCCTCAAAAGAAAAAGGTAAACAAAAAGCAGAACAAAAAAATGTCGATGTCCTTTTTGACCGCTCTGTCGCTGTCGCTCAACAACCTTTTGACCAAAAAGGCGCGCACCCTGCTTACCTCCTTTGCCGGAAGCATAGGCATTATCGGCATCGCGCTCATTCTGTCGCTGTCAAACGGCATAAACACTTACATAAAAAATGTCCAGGAGGATACCCTGTCCAGCTATCCTATCACCATTGAGGCACAGTCGGTCGATATGTCCAGTCTTGCTGCCTCCCTCATGGGTTCAAACAGCAAAAAATCCTCCCACGAGCTGGACGCGGTTTACTCCAACTCAATCATGTACGAGCTTATTAACTCCATGAACAACGTCGAGGTCAGCACCAACAACCTCGAAAAATTTAAGCAGTTCGTAGAAAATGACGCCGATATTAAGCAGTATATCAGCGCCGTGCAGTATTCCTACGATCTTGACATGGGCATCTACACCAAGGATACCGACGGCAAGATAGTAAAATCGGATGTGACCGAGCTGCTCAGCCAGATATACGGCGCCGACAACAGCATCATGTCGGAGGGATATAAGCAAAGCTTTGAAAAAATGGACGTATGGACGGAAATACTCTCCGACTCCACCGGCAAGCGCATTAACGACCTCATCAGAGGTCAGTACGACGTTATCTACGGCAGTTGGCCCTCCTCCTACGACGAGGTCGTCCTCATCGTTGACGAAAACAACGAGATAAGCGACCTGTGTCTTTACGCGCTGGGACTAAAGACCTACGACGATATGACAAGCGTGCTGAAAGCCGCAATGAACGGCGAACAGATAGATACTACCGAGCAGAAATGGTCATACAAGGACATTTGCAGCATGACCTTTAAAATGATACTTGCCTGCAACCGCTATCAGATAGCTGACGACGGCAGCATAAAGGATCTGAGCGAGACCGACGCAGGAACCAAATACCTCTACGACAACGGTATAGACATTAAAGTCTCCGGCATAGTCCGGCCGAGCGGTGAAACCGCATCCGCGTCGCTCAACGGTTCGATCGGTTACACCCACGCGCTGATCGAGTACATGGTCAACTCGGCGGTCAAAAGCGATATTGTTAAAAAGCAGGCGGAAAGCCCCGATTCCGACATATTCACAGGTATGCCGTTTAAAGCGGAAAGCGGAGAAAACAGCACCACGTCCAAGGCTGAGATATTTAAGTCATACGCCGAAAGCCTGCCCGTAGCCGAAAAAGCGGCGCTTTACACTGCCATCATGTCAACACCCGACGACAGCTATGTTAACGCCAAGATCGACGAAAACATGACCGACATGACTGCCGATCTGCTACGTCAAATGCTGACCACCCTTTACTCGGACGAAATGGGCACCGGCTCGGCAGACGTCGCAAAATACATCCGTGAAATGGATGACGCAACGCTTGAATCGTACGCGCGCGAGGCAATGCGTAAGCAGATATGCGAGGAATACGCCGCCGAAAAGGGCGAATACTACGGCACCATGACCGACAAGGCAAAGGTGGAACTGTTCAACTTCGCAATGCCCAACTACACCGAGGAGGAACTGGCAGGCTTCTACGACGCTCATATGCCCGAAACCGCCAACATCACCTACTCAGACGCAATGAAAAAGTTTGGATATGTCAGCCTGGATTCGCCGTCGGCGATCAACATCTACGCTTCCACTTTTGAGGCAAAGGACGCCATTGCGGATGCAATTACACGCTACAACGATTCCCAGACCAATGAGGACGACCGCATCGACTACACCGATTACGTCGCGCTGGTGATGTCCTCGGTCACCACAATAATCAGCGCGATTTCCTACGTATTAATTGCTTTCGTCGCAATTTCGCTGATCGTATCGTCCATAATGATAGGCATTATTACCTACATCTCGGTACTCGAGCGGACAAAGGAGATCGGCGTGCTGCGCTCCATCGGCGCGTCGAAAATGGATATTTCACGCGTATTTAACGCCGAAACCCTAATAGTCGGATTTACTTCCGGAGCAATGGGAATACTGCTGACGGTGCTGATGTGCATACCGATAACGGCGCTGATACGCGCAATAACCGGTATTGATAAGATAGCGGCGACTTTGCCGCCCGTCGGCGCGGTCGTGCTGGTGCTTATCAGTATGCTGCTTACCTTTATTGCCGGACTTATTCCGTCAAAAGTAGCGGCGAAAAAGGATCCCGTCGTCGCGCTCCGTACCGAGTAATAAAGTATTAAACCCGTTCACCGTAACGGCACATCAAACGCTTTGTTACAAGCCGTACAACACCGAAATTACAATAAAAAAACGCCTTATCCCATTTGTTTGGGATAAGGCGTTTTATGTTTGAAATTTAACGGCGATTCATAATACAGCACGTTTTTACAACTATGCCTTTGGCGGATTTTAATTTTATTTATTCTCACTTCTTTTTTCATCCGTCTTCAGTCGTTCATCATCGCCAGTCAAATACCAAACGCACTAACAGAAAACCGGCTCCGCCCGTAAGCAGAGCCGGTTTTCGGCAGGTTTATTATATTTTGGAGAAAATAAGTGTATCGTTTCAGTTATCAAGCCGTCATTCCGCGCACTTGAGCGCCTCGACCATATCAATCTTTTTGTTTTTGCGGGACACCATGAGGCTGACGAGAAGCGACATTCCGAATGTCATCAGCACGCTGAGTATTACCGTCCGTGCGCTGATTGCAAGCTGCATCTCATACTCGCTCGCCAGTTCTTTCAGCAAATACGCAAGAGTGCCTATTCCCGCAGGCAGACCTACCAACACGCCGATAAAGCTGAGCCACAGGTTTTGTCCGATAAGCAGCTTTCCGATCTTTTTATCCTTAAAGCCGACTACCTTCAGCGTCGCCATTTCCCTGTATCTTTCGGTGTAGCTCATCACGCCGAGGTTGTAAAGCACCACAACACCGAGCAAAAGTGCGCCGGCAATGAGTACGATTATCATCGAGTTCATTATGTCGGTAAATGTATCAAAAGAGTCCATGATGGCTTGTTTTGACTGAACGCTCTTGATGGCATCGTCCGACACGATATCCGATTTTTCGGTGTCTGTGTAAACGGAACTTATTGTATAAGGTATTCCAAGCTGCTTCGCGTATTCAGGCGAGATCACTATATTTTCCGAAACACTGCGGATAATGCCCGCCAACTTGAGCGTATACGTCTTATCCGAACCGTAGGGGCTGACGTCGAATGTGTCTCCGGCCGACAGGTCAAACTCATCGGCAAGCCGCATGCATATCCATGCGCCGTTATCGCCCAGACTGATATAATTGCTCTGCTCGTCGGGGAAACGTACTTTATCGTGTTCCACTTCGTAAATGTCAAGAGATACTGCCTTTTCAGCAATCTGTACGCTGATCGATGTACTCCAGTCGCCGTCGTATTTTTTGAGTATTGCCTTACGAGCCTCCTCGGTCGCGTCCTCCGCCAAATAAATGCGTGAAGAATAGTTTGACGCTCCGTTGTAGTAGAGATCAAGGAACGCGTCCATCGTGTCGCTCATTGCGAGCGAAGCAACGATAAGTATCATGCAGCCGATTATACCGATCAGGCTCATTAACGTGCGGGATTTATGACGCATAACGTCACGCATATTCCAACGGGTGCCGAAAGAAAGCTTATGAAACAGTTTTGTTCTTTCGACGAAAAGCGGCTTCATTTTTTTAGGTGTATACGGACGAAGCGCATCCGCCGCCGTGCCTTTCAGCATCTTTTTGACCGACAAATATCCGATAAAGGTCAAAAGCAAAATTATAGCCGCCAGCACGACATAGCAGAACCAAGGCAGATACAGCTTCCACTCCGGCATATCGAGATAGGTTCCCATCATGCCGTTTGGATTCATGATGTAATAGGCAACTCCGTATCCCAAAGCCACACCGATAGCCGAGCCGAGCACGCCGATCATAAAGGCGTAGGAGGTGTAGTGCCGCATGATTCGCTTGTCCTTAAAGCCGAGCGCTTTCAAAGTACCTATCTGCGTCTTTTCCTTTGCGGTAAGGCGGTGCATCGTAGTAACCATCGTCAGCACGGCGATCAGCAAAAACATTACCGGAAGGATCGAGCCCATTGTTTTGCCCTCGGACGCTTCGCCGTTTGCCTGTGAATAGGATATCGTCTCGTCCTTTGTGAGGATCATCGTCGTATTTCCGAGCGCCGCGTCTACCTTTTCGGTAAAGTCCTTTTTCTCCATATCAGACCGCACATTGATCTGCGGATAAAACTCAAATCCGGCGGCGTTTTTATACATTTCGGGAGAAATATAGGCAAAGCCGTATGAATTATAGTCGGGCATAAGCTGGCTTTCGTCGCGAACACATATCATATGCTCCCCCGATTTGGCAAGCCCTTTTACAGTACCCTTGAATTCAATACTTTTGTAAACAAAGGTCAGCGTATCACCGACCTTTATGCCGTTTGCCGCGGCATACTTGTCAGAGAGCCAGATACCGTCCTTGCTGTCGGCGGCATACTGCTCTCCCTCCGTCACGATAAAGCCGGAGACATTCGGATCGGTAGTAACGGTCAGCGCAACGCTGTCACCGCCCTTTTCCTTTACGTCCGCGCTTGTCGAAAGATACCGGGCTGATGCGGTAACGCCGCTTATATTCCCGATCTTTTTCAAATCATCCTCGGAAAAGCCGCGTTCGGACAGAATACGATAATCGGCATAACCGGTTTTTTCAAAGAATGAGGTTGTATTTTCCTCAATGCTCACCCATTCCATATTAAATCCGACGAACATACCGATACCGAGGGCGATCATGATTATCATAGAGATGAACTGTGCCTTATACAGCCCCATCGTTCTCCATAATTTTTTGAAAAGCATACGCTCACCCCTTTACCAATCGATATCGTCGGCAGAGGCGGGCTCGGCCTGTTCCTCTCGTGAAACGATCTTGCCGTTCTTCACGCGTATGACCACGTCCGCCATTTTTGCAATGTTCTGATTGTGTGTCACGATCACGATGGTCTTGCCGTAATCCCTTGCCATTTTTAAAAGCAGCTTCAGCACGAGCACGCCGGTTTCCGAGTCAAGAGCGCCCGTCGGCTCGTCGCAAAGCAGTATCTTCGGATTTTTCGCGAGCGCGCGTGCGATGGATACTCTCTGCTGCTCGCCGCCCGAAAGCTCCGACGGGAAGTTTTTAAGATGATCGGACAGGCCGACCTCCTCGATCATTTTTGTAGCGGAAAGAGCATTCGGTGCGATATCCTTTACGAGCGACACGTTTTCGTGCACGGTCAACGTCGGCACAAGGTTGTAAAACTGAAAAACAAAGCCAACCTTTGCCGCTCGGTATTCCGCAAGCTGGTCATTTGAAAGCGTTGATATATCCTTTCCCTCAACCAAAATTTTTCCGCTTGTAGGACTGTCAAGTCCACCGAGCATATTAAGAAGCGTGCTTTTTCCCGCGCCGCTCGGGCCGAGAATAACGACGAATTTGCCTTCGTCCAAAGTCATATTCACATTATCAAGTGCTTTTAGTTCGTGATCACCGCTTGTATAAACACGGCTTACATTTTTAAATTCAACGATAGCCATAATATCATCTCCTTAATCCGATCTGCCTGCTTCTTCCTTTCTGCTGCATAGGTTCTCAAGACTTTCCTCGGGTATCTCCGATAGCAGAGAGCAGGCAGCCATCTGCAAATTGTCAAGTCCGGGAAAGCTGTGTTCCAATATTTCGGACACCAAAGCATAATATTTACTGTATTTTTCGGCGATAGCATATCCCGCATCGGTAAAATAAGCTATGCCGTATAAATTGCGACTTATGAACCCCATTTCAGTAAAGGTATCCATCATATTATGTACGCTCGGCTTTGAGAGTCCGAGCGCCGCGGCGATATCCTTACAGCGAACTCCGCCGCGTTCATTATCAAGTTCTTTCATCGTTAGCAAATAGCGTAAATGAGAAGCTGTTAAAGTTTTTGAATTAGCCATCGCTAACCTCCTGCTGAAAAAATACGGGGGATACACATAAGCTCTATATGTATCCCCCGAAAAGGTCATTTATTTCTTATGGCAGGAGTCTGCCATTGCACAGTGCGAACAATTACAGCCACAGGAGGATTTGCCCTTTTTCTTATTCATAATGAGCTTAATTATAATAGCCGCAACGATAGCCGCCAGTACAAGGCATATTACGATTGTTCCTATGTTTTCCCCGATCCATTCAAACATAAAATCAGACTCCTTTCAAATCATTTTGCTTAATTTTGCTTAATATTGGTTTTCTCAGCTTACTTTGACTCTTGCAGTCAGCTTTGTTGCTTCCTTGTAAGGACGTACCAGCATATAGATCATAAATCCGAGAATTGCGATCGAAACGATAAGGCCGATCACGTTAACGCTGCCGGTAAACAGTTTTCCGAACTGGTTTATCATCAGAGCGATAATGTATGCAAATCCGCACTGATAGCCGATAGCAAACCATGTCCATTTCGCACTGTTCATTTCGCGCTTGATAGCACCGATGGCTGCAAAGCACGGAGCGCACAGCAGGTTGAACACGAGGAAGGAATACGCGCTGATACCTGTAAATGCCTCACGCATGGCTTCATAAACATTTCCGGATGCTCCGTAGAGGATACCCATCGTACCGACGATGTTTTCCTTTGCCACAAGTCCGGTGATAGAAGCAACAGCGGCTTCCCAAGTGCCCCATCCAAGGGGTTTGAATATCCAGGCGATAGCTGAACCGATGGTCGCAAGAATAGACTTGTCAAGCTCATCATCGCCGAGCATACGGAACGAACCGTCGACAACTCCGAAGAAGGAGGTGAACCATACGAGTATGGTCGAAAGGAGGATTATGGTACCGGCCTTCTTGATGAACGACCAGCCGCGCTCCCACATTGAGCGGAGAACATTCTTCAGAGTAGGCATATGGTAAGCAGGCAGCTCCATTACGAAAGGTGCAGGCTCGCCGGCGAACATCTTTGTCTTTTTAAGCATGATGCCCGATACGATGATAGCAGCCATACCTATGAAATACGCGCTCGTTGCGACCCAAGCCGAGCCGCCGAAAATAGCTCCTGCGATCATTGCAATAAACGGAACCTTTGCGCCGCAGGGGATAAATGTAGTGGTCATAATGGTCATTCGGCGGTCGCGTTCGTTTTCGATAGTTCGTGACGCCATAATTCCCGGAACACCGCAGCCCGTGCCGATAAGCATCGGGATAAAGGATTTACCGGAAAGGCCGAATTTGCGGAACACACGGTCAAGAACAAAGGCAATACGCGCCATGTAACCGCAGGCCTCGAGGAACGCAAGGAGGAGGAACAGAACGAGCATCTGCGGAACAAATCCGAGTACCGCGCCTACGCCCGCAACAATACCGTCGTTAATGAGTCCGCTCAGCCAATCGGCAGCGCCCGCTTTTTCAAGTCCGTCGCCGACGAGCACCGGAATACCGGGCACCCATACGCCGTAGTTTGAGGGATCAACTCCGCCATCATACTTGCTGTACGCGCTTATTGCGTTGTCAAGATCTGAAATCGTACCTTTTTCTTCGGTAGTTTCAAGTGTTTCTTCATCCTCAAGAGTGTAGCTGAACTCTTTGAATGAGGCATTTGCCTTAACAGCTTCCAGCTCTTTGACTACTTCATTTGTGTCAACTTCGTCTTTTTCAAGAGCTTCATTTACCGCTGCAGTATCAATGCCCTGATTTTCAGCCTCCGCAATGAATCCTGCGATTATAGCGTCGGTGTCGCCGTATTCTTCTTCGGCCTCTGCGGTTTCGGAAGAACCGATGCCGAGCAGATGCCAGCCGTCACCGAAAAGTCCGTCGTTAGCCCAGTCGGTAGCCGCCGTGCCCACAGTTACCATCGAAATGTAATAAACAAGGAACATGATAATCGCAAATATCGGAAGTCCGAGCCAGCGGTTTGTAACGACCTTGTCCATCTTATCGGAGGATGTAAGCTTGCCGACGCCCTTTTTCTTGTAGCAAGCCTTGATGATAGACGCTATGTAAATGTATCTTTCGTTTGTTATAATGGACTCCGCGTCGTCGTCCATTTCGGCCTCCGCCGCCTTGATATCCTCTTCGATATGAGCGAGCGTGCCTTTATCGATGTTCAGGCTTTCAAGCACCTTGTCATCGCGCTCAAAAATCTTGATCGCGTACCATCTCTGCTGTTCCTCGGGAAGTCCATGCACCGCCGCTTCCTCGATATGAGCAATCGCGTGTTCCACACAGCCGGAAAAAGTATGCTGCGGAACCGTTTTGCCGTTTTTCGCCGCTTCGATCGCCGCATCTGCCGCCTCCATCAGGCCGGTCTCTTTCAGTGCGGAGATCTCCACGATCTTGCAGCCAAGCTGGCGTGAAAGCTCTGCGGTATTGATCGTATCGCCGTTTTTGCGGACAATGTCCATCATGTTTATTGCGATGACGACCGGTATGCCAAGCTCGGTAAGCTGAGTGGTCAAATAAAGATTTCGCTCCAGGTTGGTGCCGTCAATGATATTAAGAACGGCATCGGGGCGCTCGCTTATAAGATAGTTTCGCGCAACGACCTCCTCCAGTGTGTACGGAGAAAGCGAATAAATACCCGGAAGGTCGGTAATTATCACTCCGTCGTGCTTTTTGAGCTTGCCTTCCTTTTTTTCCACCGTAACGCCCGGCCAGTTACCTACAAACTGATTGGAACCTGTCAGGGCGTTGAATAACGTTGTCTTGCCGCAGTTCGGGTTACCGGCAAGAGCAATTCTGATCGTTTTGTTATCCATAACAACAATCCCTCTTTCTTTGATTAGCATAAACTAACCGAATTGCTTAAAAATTAGGGGTCTCCCCCTATAACCGTTTTCTTTATTCGACCTCTATCATTTCGGCGTCCGCCTTACGGAGCGAAAGCTCGTATCCGCGAACGGTCACCTCGATCGGGTCACCCAAAGGGGCTACCTTGCGAATATAGACGTCGACGCCCTTGGTTAATCCCATATCCATAATGCGGCGTTTGACAGCGCCCTCACCGTGGAGTTTCACGACCTTGACGGTATCTCCGATCTTTGCACCTTTCAAAGTGTTCATGCCCTTCTCCTCCTTGAAATTATTATTTATGTACCGGCAATTTACGCCTTCATACCATGATCTTTCTTGCCATCTCTTCGCTGACGGCAACTCTGGATTCTTTTACGTTGACGATCACATTTCCGCCGAGAGTGTTTATGACCGTAACATTTCCTCCGACTACAAATCCCAAATTTTCAAGATGTTTCTTTACCTCGGGACTTCCGCCGATTTTTTTGATGGTGTTTTCCTCTCCCACCTCTGCAAGACTCAGTGGCATCATAATTATTCCTCGATTCTGTTGATTAGCACTTGCTAACCGTTTGTCTTAAAAATAAGATCAGCGAATTTAAAACGCGATCCTAACATCCGATTAGCTTCCGCTAACCACCATACTTATAATATCTTCATGCAAGTCATATGTCAACACATTTTTTACAAAAATGCGGGCATTTATTGCAATTTCGGCACCATTGCCAATAAGTTAGCGTCAGCTAATCAATGCATTTGTGCAGATTGTTCGGTTTCTCACCTCGACATTTTCTTAGTATCGACGATTCGGCTCGCGATCACCGCGTTAATTGCAGCGAACGAAAGCGCTTACAGTGAGTACGGCGGTGGAACCGATGCACTGTACGAACACGAGCTGCTATTCGGGAAACTGCGCTAACAGTCGTAATGTTTTTTTGTTATATTACCGATAGCGTCAACCGTAAAAATGTGATATACTATAATATAATACGCAAACTATTTGAGAAAGAGGTGCGGCAAATGAAGTACGAATACGTTTTTTTCGACCTTGACGGCACTATAACAGATCCGTTTGACGGCATAACCAACTCGATCGTTTACGCGCTGCACAAGTTCGGCATCGAGGTTGACGACCGACGCACCCTTACTCCCTTTATCGGGCCTCCGCTGGTTGACTCATTTATGCACTATTATTCATTTTCTCATGGCTGCGCGCTTGCCGCCGTCGGCTACTACCGCGAATATTACTCGAAAAAGGGGATTTTTGAATGTTCCCTGTACGACGGTATGTCCGAACTTCTGCACCGTCTGCACGACAACGGCGTAAAGGTCATCATGGCTACCTCAAAGCCGGAATCGTTTGCCGAGCGGCTTATGAAGCACTTCGGGCTGAGCGACTGCTTTGCGGCGGTCTGCGGCGGAACGATGGATGAAAAGCGCTCCAAAAAGGACGACGTTATCGCCTATGCGCTTGAACGCGCGGGCGCGACCGACCGCTCCGCCTGCGTGATGGTCGGTGACCGCAAATTTGACATTGACGGCGCAAAGCGATTCGGGCTGGATTCGGTCGGCGTTACCTACGGCTACGGCAGCGGCGATGAGATTGCCGCATCAGCGCCGACATTCATCGCCGATTCGGTTGCGGCGTTGGCAGATATTTTAATGGGACCGGCCGCATAACCCCACTTGCATGCAGTGTTGAGTCCGAAGCAACCACACTCGCGTATGATTTCTCATAAATGCAACTTGCTATATCATACAAAAAAGCGGCGACGCACCAAATATACGGTGCGTCGCCGTGCTTTTTATGCTTATGTTTGCGGTCATTACCGCGCTTGTTTTGCTCGCTGATTATTCTCGGCTTCTTGCGTATTTTCTGCGCTGAATATTTGTTCCATGCAAAACTAATCGTCACAGCGCATTATTTCACACTGTCAGCGATTATTTAACCGTGTTCTTGATGACCTTCATGCGCGAAAATTCTTCGCGTTCCTTTTCCTCAAGCGCCTCGGTGATTGCCTTTATCTGCGTTGTAAACCGCGGTATGATGATGTTTTTGAGCGCGTTTGCGCGTTTTTGGGTCTTTTTTATGCCGTTTGCAAGGCGGTAGACCGAATTTTCAATCTCGACCAGCCGCACGGTCAGCCGTTTAACCTCGTCAAATGCGACATACGCTTCGTCAAGGTTGAGGTTGGTATCGGCGTAACCGTAAAAATTGCCGCTGACGGTCGAATCGAGCCGCACGGTCGGCACCTCAACACCCATCACCGAACGAAAATCAATGCTCAGTCCGTTCTCGACAGGAACCATGCGGGCGGCGTCATCGACTATGCCGAGCGTTATATTGGCGGTCATAAGCGCCTTGTACGCAGCGGCGTAGGCGGCGTCGATGGACGACTGAATGGAATTGGCTTCGTCGATCATCGCCATGGTTTCGCGTATCAGAATATTATTTTTTCGGTCGAGCAATTCAAAGCCGGTCTGTGCCAGCTCGAGCGATTTTTTCAGGTTGATAAGGTTGCCCTTGGTTGCAAACACCTGCTCGTCAGCCATCGTTCATCCGCCTCCTTCATTTTTCTCTTAATGTCATAAATGCGGTAGAACGGCGTTTTACGCCGTCGCCCCACCCTTGTAATGTTCTTTAAGCAGCTCGCCGTCAACACGGTCAAGCTCGCTCATCGGCAGACAGCTCAGCAGTTCCCAGCCGAGATCAAGCGTCTGTTCCATGGAGCGGTTTTCGTCGTGGCTCTGGGTAAGGAAACGTGATTCAAACCGTTTGCCGAACTCGATATACTGCTTATCGAGCGGCGACAGCTCATCCTCACCGATAACCGACGCCAGCGCTCGTGCGTCCTGCACCTTTGCATAGGATGCGAAAAGCTGGTTTGCCAGCGCCGAATGGTCGCCGCGCGTAAAGCCCTCGCCTATGCCGTCCTTCATCAGTCGTGACAGCGACGGCAGTACCGACACCGGCGGATATACGCCCAGTCCGTCCAGTCGGCGGTCAAGCACGATCTGTCCCTCGGTGATGTAACCGGTCAGGTCGGGCACAGGGTGTGTGATGTCGTCGTTCGGCATGGTCAGTATAGGCAGCTGAGTGACCGAGCCGCGCTTGCCTTTTATCATTCCGGCGCGCTCGTACAGCGACGCCAAATCGGAATAAAGATAGCCGGGATAGCCTTTTCTGCCGGGAATCTCGCCCTTTGACGATGAAAACTCGCGGCACGCTTCGGCGTAAGACGTCATATCAGTCATGATGACCAAAATGTGCATATTAAGCTCAAATGCGAGGTACTCGGCGGCAGTCAGCGCACACCTCGGCGTCAGTATACGCTCGATAACGGGATCGTTGGACAGGTTGAGGAACATTACCACCCTGCCGAGTACGCCCGACCGCTCAAACGATGCGCGGAAGTAATCGGCGACGTCGTTTTTCGCGCCCATCGCGGCGAAAACGACCGCAAACTCGGCGTTTTCGTCGCCGGCGATCTGCGCCTGACGGACGATCTGAACGGCAAGCTCGTTATGCTTCATGCCCGAGCCGCTGAAAATGGGCAGCTTCTGACCGCGGATAAGGGTCGCAAGGCAGTCGATGGACGAGATGCCGGTATTAATGTAGTTTCGCGGATATTCGCGCGAAACGGGATTGATAGGACTGCCGTTTATATCGCGGGACGCGACGGGATATATTTCGCCGAGACCGTCAATCGGTCTGCCCGTTCCGTCAAAAACCCTGCCCAGTATTTCCGGCGACAGCTTCAGCTCCATCGGATGGGCGGTGAGTACCGTCGCGGTGTTCTCCAGCGAAATTCCGCGCGTGCCCTCAAATACTTGCACGACGATGCGGTCGCCCTCGATCTGCACCACTCTGCCCATGCGCGTCGAGCCGTCGTCGAGGTGCATCTCGACGACCTCCTCATAGGATGCCTCGGGGCACCCGTCCAGTACGACCAGCGAGCCGCTGATCGAGCTTAGCCCCATGTGCTTAATAATCATCGGTCGCCGCCTCCTTTGCCGACCAGCCGATCGACCGTACTGTCGATCTCTCTGATATAATCATCGAAAAGCTCAGGCTTTTCGTTCGGAATGTCGTATTTCATGCGTACCAGCTTGTCAAAAATGCCGCTTTCCACCAGTCGGCTGACCGGAATGCCGAGCGGCAGAAGCTCCTTTGCACGCTCGTAGAGCCGCAGAATCGTTTTCATCATGCGGTACTGCTTGTCAAGTCCAACATAGGTGTCGGATGCATGGTATGCATTTTGCTGCAAAAATCCGGTACGAACGACGCGCGCCGCTTCAATGACCAGCTTCTGATCGTCGGGCAGCACGTCGGCACCGATAAGCTTGACGATCTCCATGAGAGAGGTCTCCTCACGCAGCAGCGCGGACAGCTTTGCTCTGCAATCCATAAAATCGGGCGCAATCGCCTTTTCATAGTAGGCGGCAAGGTCGCTCTCGTACTCGGAATAGCTCATATTCCAGTTTATTGCGGGATAGTGACGCGCGTATGCAAGCGACTTATCCAGCGCCCAAAACACGCGTGTGAAACGCTTTGTATTCTGTGTTACCGGCTCGGAAAAATCGCTGCCCTGCGGCGAAACGGCGCCGATAACAGTTATCGAGCCGCGATTGCCGGAGAGAGTCTGCACCATGCCGGCGCGTTCGTAAAACTGCGACAGACGGCTGGGCAGATAGGCAGGGAAACCTTCCTCGGCAGGCATCTCCTCCAGTCGGCCGGAAATCTCACGCAGAGCTTCCGCCCAGCGGGAGGTCGAATCCGCCATCATTGCGACGTCGTAACCCATGTCGCGATAATATTCGGCAAGGGTTATGCCGGTATATATCGATGCTTCGCGCGCGGCGACAGGCATATTTGATGTATTTGCGATAAGCACAGTGCGGCCGGTCAGCTTCTTGCCTGTGCGCGGGTCGATCAGTGCGCCGAATTCGTCAAGCACCTGTGTCATCTCGTTGCCGCGCTCACCGCAGCCGACGTAGATTATGAGATCGGCGTCACACCATTTTGCAAGCTGATGCTGAGTCATCGTCTTGCCCGTGCCGAAGCCGCCGGGTATCGCCGCCGTTCCGCCCTTTGCAATGGGGAACATGGTGTCGATGACTCGCTGACCGGTAATGAGCGGCACGGAGCATTCCAGCCGCTGCTCGACCGGACGCGGCACGCGTATCGGCCACTTCTGGCACAAGGTCAGTTCGTGTATTTCGCCCTTTTTATCCTCGATCTTTACGACGGTGTCGTTAACCTTATACTGCCCGTTCGGCGCTGTCCAGACGACCGTTCCAGAAAGAGACGGCGACAGCATACAGCGATGTACGATCGACTCGGTCTCGGGACATTCGGCGTAGATCATGCCGCCCGAAAGAGTGTCGCCGACCGCCGCCGTAACGGTCACATCCCACAGCTTTTCGCAGTCGAGGGGCGACACATCGCCGCCGCGGCCGATAAATGCACCGGTCTGCTGCTCCATGGCAGGCAGCGGACGCTCGATACCATCGAATATGTTGCTGATTATGCCGGGGCCGAGCGTAACCGACATCGGCTGACCGGTCGGATAAACCGGATCGCCTGCTTTCAGTCCAGTTGTGACCTCGTAGACCTGTATGATCGTGCGCTCACGGCTGATCTCGATAACCTCGCCGACCAGCTTCTCGTCGCCGACCAGCACCATTTCCTGCATAAAGAAGTCGGCGGTGTCGCGGACGGTCACGACCGGTCCGTTCACTCCGTATATGACGTTTTTGCCCTGTGTCATGTCGATCAACTCACTAAATTTCAATCTTGTAATTTTCGCGGAATGCACTGCGTTCCCGTTCCAGTCGGGCGTCCAGCGTGTCGTCGGCAATCAGCCGTCCGCATTTCATCATTATGCCGCCGAGAACTATATCATCGCTCATCTCAACCGAGCAGTCGGCCGCCGACTTTATCGCGTCGGCAAGGTGCATATCCTGCTGTCTGACGAAAACGGTGCGCTCCCCTTCGCCGAGAGCCGCCGCAGCAGATTTTACGCTGTTAATTACAAACGGCTCGTAGTCCGCCGACTCGGTAAACGCGGCAATTTTACGCTCTGCGTCGGCAAAAACGCCTTCGGCAAGCCGCGCCCTGCGTTCAAGCAGTTTTTTGCGACATTCGGTGCGCTTTTGCGACACCTCGCGTCCCGCCTTGCCCTTGATTTCGGCGCTCCTGCGCCGAACGACGGTGTAAACATCCTCCAGTATTTCGTTCTCCGCTTTTTTGAGGCGGTCACTAACATATTGGTCGGAGTCGCGTTCAATGCGGCGGCGACGTTCATCGACCTCCGCCGTTATCGCGGCGACAAAGTCGTTTATCATCTGTTCTTCGTTAACCATATCAATTGCTCCTTACAGCCGTCTCGTTACAGCTTGATTCCGATGGCCTCGTGAATGTAGCGCATGATTGAGTCCTTCGTTCTGCCCTCGGCGTGACGGTCGGGGATCTCGACGATAAGCGGCCGCGTGCGGTTCATTTTGAGGTCGTATACCTCATCGGGGCACAGCTCCACCAGCCGCTCGGTCATCAGCACGACACCGACCTCTTCGTCGGCAATCGCGGCGTCAAGCGCACGCCTGACCGATTCCTTGTGGTGAGCGGTCACGCCCTCGATACCTGCGAGCCGCAGTCCGGTCACAGTATCGTGATTGTCGCTTATCAAAAAGAATTTCATATCGGTCGCCCTGCTTTTCAGCCGACAAATGCCGACATATCGGGTATTTTCAGGAATACGATAAGCATTGCCACAACCAAACCGTACAGAGCGACAGCCTCGCCCAGAACGACGAAGATCATCGCTTTACCGAACGACTTCGGATTTTCGGCGATTGCTCCGATTGCGGCAGGTGCGCCGCCGGCAAGAGCGATACCTGCGCCGATAGCGGACAGTCCGATAGCAAGGGCGGCTCCGATGAAGCCCATGCCCGACGCACTGCCGACAGCAGCCGCCTGAGCAGCCGAAACGGTGGATGCGTTGTCGGCGACCGCCTGAGCGGCACCCGACTCAGCCGCCGACGCGACTACCGTGAAGATAACGCACAGGGTCGCTGCGGCAACGATGGTGACAAGGTGATGTCTGACCGCTTTTGCGGCGCTGCCCGTCTTTTTGAAGCTGTGCTTTGCGACAAACATTGCCGCCGCAACAGCGATAATGGGCATTGCAAGAATAGTAATTATTGTGATTAGCATTTTGAGTTCCTCCCGAAATAATATGTGATTGATTTATATTGCTACAATAATAAAACCAAATTTCAGCGGAATGACGGCATTATTTCGCCTTTGCCGCCGAACCGACCGGCTCGTAGTCCCTGCCGTCGCCGAAGTAAAAGCGAGAGAACATCTCGTAAAACTCCAGTCGCAGCACCTGTATGCCGACCAGCAAGCCT
>OIXH01002262.1_pt1 | contig 19551 bp, 10 predicted proteins | sample 1587741 | NCBI WGS metagenome assembly OIXH01 (sample SAMEA3888916, study PRJEB22519) | human gut metagenome | biome: human gut; feature: human-associated habitat; material: faeces | place: Denmark | collected 2011 | reverse complement strand
TACAGAGAAATTTGAGAATGCTCATATCGAGAGAAAAGATATGCAGTATCTGTATCAGGATGGAGATCTCTATAACTTCATGGATATGGAGACATATGATCAGATCGCACTGAACTCAGATGTTGTTGGTGACGCACTGAAGTTCGTAAAAGAGAATGAGACAGTTAAGATCTGTTCCCACAATGGAAATGTATTTTCTGTAGAGCCACCGCTGTTCGTAGAGTTGGCGATTACAGAGACAGAGCCTGGATTCAAGGGTGATACAGCACAGGGTGCTACAAAGCCTGCAATCGTAGAGACAGGTGCTACCGTTATGGTTCCGCTGTTCGTTGAGACAGGAGATGTTCTGAAAATCGATACACGTACTGGAGAGTATCTCTCAAGAGTATAATCCGGATATTCATAATTAGTCAGAGTCGTATACATGAGATGTTCATGTCTGCGGCTCTTTTTTTATATATTTTTAATTAGTTTGGAAAGTTTTAATAATTTTTATGTTGCGGTCAGGTGGACGGTCGCATATAATAAATAGCACATAATATTGTTTCAATTCATAAATCGAATCAGTCAGGTACGGATCGTACCGAATTTCATTCAAAAATCAGTGGACCGCAGTCGGAAAGGAGAAAGGTGAATTATACAGAATTTGTACATGCGGTTGAAACTATGATAAACCAGAGAAAAGAAGGAGGTCTGAAAGCGACAGTTTATACAGCAGTGAAGAATAACGATACACGGAGGACAGGTGTGATCCTTGAAACTCCGGGAATCAATCTTTCACCGACGATTTATTTAGAAGAATTTTATGAAAGTTATCTCGGAGGAAAGACGATCAATGAGATCGTGGACGAGCTGTTGGAGACTTATGAAAAAATTAAAAAAGATGAATCCTGGGATTATGAAAAGATTTTTGATTTTCAAAAGGTCAGAGAAAGAATTGTATACAGGCTTGTCAATACTGAAAAAAATGAACAGATGCTTCAGGATGTTCCGCACAGGGAAATACTGGATCTGTCATTGATCTATTATGTTCTGCTGGATGCAAGTGAAAAGGGGACTACGGCTATGCTGATCAGCGACAGGCATATGGATCAGTGGAAGACGACAGAGAAAATACTCTGGAGTGAAGCGGACAGGAATACAAGGCGGCTGCTTATGGCAGAGTGCTTTACAATGCAGTATGCCATGAGTGAACTGTTGGGGGCTGCCGGAAAAGAGGCACGCAGAGAGCAGAATCTCCTGGAAAGTGAAGAGAAGGGAGAAGATAAAATGTATGTCCTGTCGAACCGTGCAAGAAGCAACGGAGCAGCCTGCATGATCTATCCTTATGTGTTAAGAATGATGGGTGATATTTTAGAGGAAGATTTTTATATACTTCCAAGCAGCATCCATGAGGTGATCCTGGTTCCGGCTTCAGCAGGGATCAGTGTGGCGGAGATGGAAAAAATGGTCTGCGAGATCAATGAGACGCAGGTACCGGAAGAAGAAATCCTGGGAAGTCATGTATACCGGTACAGCAGAAAAAATAAGACCATCAGCATGGGTGGAAAAGCATATCAGGTAAAGGAGGAGACGAAATGAGAAAAAAGGGGAAATTTCATGGAAGTCTTCTCTCGGCGGTGATGATCCTGGTGATTCTGTTTACGGCACTGGGAGAGAAAGGCATTTCGGCAAAAGCGGAAACTTCAGAAAAAGAAGAGGTGAAGGAGCAGATTGAAGAAAAAAGGAACCGGATCAGGAATGCTTATTTTCCTGAAGCGGATGTAGCAGACCGGTCAGCGAAAGAGGATGTGGATGTTCAGTCGGCGGAAGAAGCGAAGACGGTTTATGTAGAATGTGGCAGAGTTATCTATTATTCAGGCTATTCTACCAATTATTTTGAGGCGGAAGGGAACAGTGCATGGTGTTTAGAACCGGCAAGAGGTACTCCGCAGAGTGGAAATTATACAGCAGTAAAACTGGAAAATACTTCTGATCTTGCAAGGGCATTATATTATTCTGTTGCTGCTCCCGGTGAAGCGGCACTGTATCAATGGTACGGAAGTGAAGGGTACTGGCAGATCGGGGATGTAAAGCAGGGGGCAGCAGTGGCAGGTTTTGATGAGAGATATTGCTACAGCCATATGTTCTTGTCATGGGTCTATAATGCGTTTGACTTTGATGCCGCTTTTTATGGAACGAATCTGAAAAGGCAGGAATACTACGAAGATCTGAAGAAAGCATTTCAAAAGAAACTGGAGGAGATCAGGGCATTGGCTGTACCGGATCAGGGATTTTGTGCATACGTCATCAACGGAGGAAACGGAAAGCAGGTCATGGGTGGCTGGACTTATGTTCCGCATGGAAAAGCAAAACTGAAGAAAAGTTCAAAAGAGCCGCAGGTGACAGAGCAGAATCCGGCATATCGTTTAAACGGAGCGGTTTACGGAGTCTATACTGATGCCGGGTGTAAAAATCTGACAGGAACGCTTACAACCGATGAAAATGGAATGACGCAAGAACTGACGGTCAGTCCGGGACAATATTATATAAAAGAGAAAAGTTGTCCGACAGGTTATGCACTGGATGATACAGTTTATCCGATCTGCGTTTTATCCGGTCAGACGGCGATGATAGAAGTCAGTGATATACCGCAGAAAAATCCAGTCAGTCTTATTCTGCAAAAAAAGGATGCCGATACAGGGAAATGTGAAGCTTCAGGTCATGCGACACTGGAAGGAGCAGAATTTGAAATCAGATACTATAAAGGACTGTATGAGGAAGATCCTGCAAAAAAAGGAATGAAAGCCGAAAGAATCTGGCTCATGCGGACAGATGCTTCAGGAAAGATCACTTTTGATCCGGAGCATAAGGTCAGTGGCGATGCATTTTTTGAACTGTCAGATGGGGAAGCAGCGTTTCCACTTGGGACAGTGACAATCAGGGAAACGAAAGCACCGGATGGATATCTGACAAAAGATGAGGTAGTTGTGAGGAAGATTCTTCCGGAGGGAACAGCCGAGGCTGTCTGCACTTATGAACCGGTGGAGGTCGCAGAACAGGTGATCCGGGGTGATATCGAACTGATTAAATTCAGAGAGGACACAGATCCTGAAACAGAACACAAGACTCCGCTGGAAGGGATTGAGTTTTCCCTGACAGCAAAAAGTACCGGAGAAGTTTTTAAAATCGTGACAGATGAAAAAGGTTATGCAACGACAAAGCAATCAGGAGAAAATGCAAGGGGAAATCTTGTCTATGATACTTATACTGTCCATGAAATAAATCCTCCGCAGGGAATGAAACCGGTACAGGATTTTGAAGTGACGATCTCTGAGGAGGGACAGACATTTTATTATCTGCTGGAGGATAAGCAAATCGTTTCACCCGTCAGACTGGTGAAAAAAGATGCAGTAACGGGGAAGACGATCCGGGTAAAAGGAGCAAAATTTGAGCTGCTGGACGATGAGAAAAAAGTGATCACCATGAAAAGTTATTATCCGGAAGAGACAGAGCATACTTATTTTGAGACCGGTGAAGACGGAATGTTTCTTCTGCCGGAGAAACTGAAGCCTGGTACCTATTATTTCAGGGAGATAGAAGCACCTTATGGTTATCTGCTGGGAGAAGATGTGGCATTTGAGATCCGGGAAGGACATAACTGGGCAGAACCGGTTACGGTAGAATTTTACGATGAACCTTTGATGGGAAAACTGGAAATAATAAAGACAGATGCTGATACAGGAGACGTACTGGAAGGTGCAGAGTTTGAAGTTGTAGCAGAAAAAGATATCATAACCGGGGACGGAACCATTCAGATAAAAGCCGGAGAGACAGCCGCAGTATTGAAGACGGATGAAAAAGGAAAGGCAGAAAGCGGACTGCTCTGTCAGGGAACATACCGGGTCAGAGAAATCCAGGCACCGGAAGGATATATCCGGGCAGAAAAAGAATGGATCGTGGAACTGACTAAGGATGCAGAAGATGACGAACAGAAAGAATTTGTCAGGAAAATGAGGATAACGAATCAAAAAGAGAAGATCATTGTGGAAAAAGAGAAGAAAAAATCAGAACCCCAGTCAGTAAAAACCGGGGATCCATCGCAAATGAAAAAGTGGATGATGATCGTATCAGCAGAAAGTGTGGTATTGATTCTGATGCTTCTGACCTTAACTCGAAAAAGGAAAAAAGGGTACAAAAAAAGCGTCTGAGCGGAGTCGAACCGCCGCACATGCCTCCGGAGGGCATCGCTCTATCCACTGAGCTACAGACGCATTCCGATTGTATGATGAAATTCATCAACAACCTTATTTATCCTACCATAAAATAAAAGAAAAGTAAAGGGTGAATCTTGCTTGATGGATTTCATCATGAGCAGAAAAAATTTTATTGTTCATAAGACCGGTGACCAGAATCCGGAGACTTTCTGCTAGTTTTCTGCATCGGCAAGAATCTGTTCTTTCATATGTGGATTAAAAACCTGTTCTCTCAGCATCTGTATCTCATATTTATAAGGAGCATAAGATTTTTTCGCTTTTGTTGCAGAAGGAATATAGGGAGTTTCGAGGATTTTAGGGACATTTTCAAAGTCGGGATGATGAACAATATAGTTCAGGGCATCAAATCCAATCTGTCCGAATCCGAGATTTTCATGCCGGTCTTTTGCTGCACCGGGGAGATTCTTGCTGTCGTTGATATGGAAGACAGCAATCTGTTCTTTTCCGAGGATACGGTCAAAAGAATCCATGACAGCATCGAAATGATGGATGATATCATATCCGCTGTCACTGGTGTGACAGGTATCAAAGCAGACCCGCAGTTTGTCGTTATGCATTACACCATCGTAAATGGCAGCCAGTTCTTCAAATGTACGACCAATTTCCGAGCCTTTTCCGGCCATGGTCTCCAGTGCAATGCAGCAGTCTGTGTCAGAAGAGAGGACTTCGTTCAGCCCTTTAATAATCTGTGCGGTTCCGGCCTTAATTCCTTCGCCTACATGGGAACCGGGATGAAGGATCAGGGTGTGGCTTTTACAGGCAATGGTACGTTCAAGCTCTTTGGCGAGAAATTCAACAGCAAGGGAGAAAGTTTCTGGTCTGACGGTGTTTCCGAGATTGATGATGTAGGGAGCGTGGACAACAATCTCCCGGATGCCATGGGCTTTCATGTATTCCCAGGCAGGATCAATCTGAAGTTCGCTGATGTCTTTTCGGCGGGTATTCTGCGGAGCACCGGTATAGAACATAAATGTATCAGCTCCATAGGAGACCGCTTCTTTCGCAGAACCAAGGAGCATCTCCTTTCCACTCATGCTTACGTGAGAACCTAATTTCATAGATAAATCCGTCCTTTCTGAAAGTATTACTTCATTATAAAGGAATCTGAAAGAAGGAGCAAGAAAATCTTCGGTTTTACTTTCGGCTAAAATATTTGCTGTCAGTTGCTCACCCACCTATGAGCAAGCTCATGTGGGCTTAGACCTTTTGACCCTGGCATCATGAAAGATAAATAGCAGAAATGTCAGTAAAGATAGCTACACACCTATACAAGTAAAAATAGCTAGTGACTTGCTGTCTGGGAATATTCATGATAAAATAAAGATTACTGTTGTTCGAGTCTGAAAAGACTGAAGATCCAGAGACAGATCTTAGATACGAGAGATTCAAAAGGAGTGTGGAAAGTGAGAACATTACTGGAGTTAATTACAATAGAGATGAAAGAGGCATTTGTAAAGGCCGGTTACGGTGAAGAGCTTGCAAGAGTGACTCTTTCTAACCGCCCGGATCTGTGCGAGTACCAGTGTAATGGTGCTATGGCAGGAGCAAAGAAGTATAAAAAAGCCCCGATCATGATCGCAGAGGACGTTGTGGCAAATCTGGCAGAGAGTCAGTGCTTTGCACAGGCAGAGGCAGTGAAGCCGGGCTTTATTAATCTGAAGCTGAAGCCGGAGTTTGTGGCAGAATATCTGAATGAGATGGCTGCAGATGAGAATTTAGGCGTGGAGAAAGAAGCAGAGCCAAAGACTGTCATGATTGATTATGGCGGACCCAACGTGGCGAAGCCGCTTCATGTAGGTCATCTTCGTTCAGCGATTATCGGAGAGAGCATCAAGCGGATCATCCGCTATAAAGGAAATAAAGTGACCGGAGATATTCATTTAGGTGACTGGGGATATCAGATGGGACTGATCATTACGGAGCTGAAAAGGCGTCAGCCGGATCTGCCATATTTTGATGAGTCTTTTGGAGGAGAATACCCGGAGGAAGCTCCGTTTACGATCAGTGAACTGGAAGAAATCTATCCGACTGCCAGTGCCTATGCCAAAGAGCATGAGGATTACAGAGAAGAAGCATTGCATGCGACTTATCTGCTGCAGAATGGTTATAAGGGATATCGTGCGATCTGGAAGCACATTATGAATGTGTCTGTGACAGACTTAAAGAAGAATTATGAGCGTCTGAATGTGGAGTTTGATCTGTGGAAAGGTGAGGCAGATGCACAGAAATACATTCCGGGCATGGTAGAGATGCTTAAAGAGAAAGGCTTTGCACATTATGACCAGGGAGCTTTGGTTGTGGATGTGGCAGAAGAGACAGATAATAAGGAAGTACCTCCGTGTATGATCCTGAAGTCAGACGGTGCGGCATTGTATGACACGACGGATCTTGCAACGCTGGTAGAGCGTGAAGAGTTATATCAGCCGGATGAAGTGATCTATGTTGTGGATAAACGTCAGGAACTTCATTTTATCCAGGTATTCCGCTGTGCAAAGAAGACAGGAATTGTAAGACCGGAGACCGAGCTGAAATTCCTCGGATTTGGTACGATGAATGGAAAGGACGGCAAGCCGTTCAAGACAAGAGAAGGCGGTGTGATGCGTCTTGAGAATCTGATCCGTGAGATTGACGAAGAGATGTATAAGAAGATTATGGACAACCGTACAGTAGAGGAGGCGGATGCAAGAAAGACAGCGGCGGAAGTCGGTCTTGCTGCCATTAAGTATGGAGATCTTTCCAATCAGGCATCCAAGGATTATATCTTTGATGTGGACCGCTTTACATCTTTTGAGGGAAATACAGGACCGTATATCCTTTATACGATCGTGCGTATCAAGTCCATCCTCAAGAAATATGCGGAGAATGGCGGAAATGCAGAGGGAGCGAAGATTCTTGCAGCAGAAAATGCGGCAGAAAAGGCACTGATGCTGCAGGTTCTGAAATTTAATGAAGTGATCGATGCCGTATATGCCGAGACAGCACCGCATAAGCTTTGTGCTTATATTTATGATCTCGCCAATGAATTTAATAAGTTCTATCATGAGACAAAGATCTTGTCTGAAGAGGATGAGGCAAAGAAGAGCGGCTATATCGCACTCCTGAATCTGGCGAAAAAAGTTCTGGAGACTTGTATTGATCTGCTTGGATTCACTGCACCGGAAAGGATGTAAGACTTCATGACGGAAAATGGATTGATGGAAAGCTCGCAGACAGAAAAATTATTTTATAATAACAGTCATCAGAAGTCATTTGAGGCGACGGTCCTCTCCTGTCAGAAAAAGGAAAAATATTATGAAATCGTACTGGATCAGACCGCTTTCTTCCCGGAAGGGGGCGGTCAGTATGCAGATACCGGGTATCTGGGGGATGCAAAGGTACTGGATGTGCAGGAGCAGGATGGACAGATCCTCCACAGAACGGACCGGGAACTGCCGGTCGGAGAAAAGGTGACAGGACAGCTTGACTGGGAACTGCGGTTTATGAAGATGCAGCAGCATACAGGTGAGCATATCGTCTCCGGAATCGTGCATGAACGCTATGGTTATGAAAATGTTGGTTTTCATCTGGGAAATGAAGACTGTACGATGGATTTTAACGGAGAGATCCCGGTGGAAGATCTGCAGGAAATAGAGTTTCGTGCAAATCAGGCAGTCTGGGAAAATCTCAAAATACAGATCCTTTATCCTTCCAAAGAAGAGGAAAAAGAGATGACTTACCGGAGCAAGATCGAGATCACCGGACAGGTGAGAGTGGTTATCGTTCCCGGATATGATGCCTGTGCCTGCTGTGCACCGCATGTAGATTTTACGGGAGAGATCGGACTGATCAAGCTGGTTGGCATGCAGCGGTATAAAGGCGGTGTGCGTGTAACGATGCTTTGCGGAGGCAGGGCAATGGCTGATTATGCTTTAAAGCAGAAGCAGGCAAAAGAAATTTCAGCGATGCTGTGTGCAAAAGAAAATGAACTGACCGATGCCGTGGCACATCTGCAGAAAGAGCTGGCGGAAAAGAAGACAGAACTGGCAGAAAAGGAGCAGGAACTGATCCGGTGTAAAGCGGAGCAGATTCCGGAGTCAGAGCAGATTGTCTGTATTTTCCCGGAAGGAATCCAGGGAGACTCTCTCAGGATACTGATGAATGCAGTCCTTGAGAAAAATCGGAAGCTTTGTGCCGTGTTCAGTGGAAATGATGCTGCAGGATACCGGTATGTGATTGGAAGCCGGGATGTAGATGTGAGAAATATGGCGAAAGAGCTGAATGCCGCATTTGAAGGACGCGGTGGAGGAAGACCGGAGATGGTACAGGGAACAGTCAGAGGAACGGAAGAGGAACTGCAGAACTGGATTCTGAGGAAAGCGGAGGAACTGTAGATGAATCAGAAAAAAAAGCAAAATCCATTCTGGCATCTGGCAGGACCGCTGCTGGGATACTGGGTGATCCAGTTAGTTGCAGAGATTATCGTTTCGATGCTGGTCATGCTTCCTTATGCAGCAAAGTATCTGAGTCTGGTTATGAACCATGCTTCAGAAATGAATTATACAGATGTGGTAAATAAATATTATATGGAGACGATGCAGCCGGGGCTGGAGCTGGTGTTGAAATATGCTACAGAGATTAACGGTGTGACAGCACTTTTCACATTGATTCTTACGGTATCTTTATTTCGTCTGGACAGAAAGAAAGAGAAGCAGGGAGGGATACCGCAGCGGCAAAAAGTATCTGCCAGAAACTATGTCTGGCTGATCCTGATGGGAGCAGCAGGAAGTATCGGAGTAACCTGTCTGTCTGTTTTGGCACAGCTTGCGATGAACAGCAACAGCTATCAGCAGAGTGTACAGAGTACCTATGCCGCACCGATTTTTGTTCAGGTTGTGGTTGTGGGGATTATTATCCCAGTCGCAGAAGAGATGATGTTCCGGGGGGTTCTGTATCGCAGATACAGAGAGACAAAGGGCTTTTATTATGCGGCACTGTGGTCATCGGTTTTCTTTTCGGTGACGCATCTGACGATGATCCAGACCGTTTATGCATTTCTGCTGGGGATCCTGCTATGTTATGTCTATGAAAAGTATGGCTCAGTGAAGGCAGCGATAGGTTTGCATATCTGCCTGAATACCGGGTCGATCCTCTTTACCGAGGTCGGTCTGTTCAGATGGCTGGCAGGAGATCTGATGAGGATGGGACTGGCGATCATTTTAAGTGCTTTCTTCTGTTCCGTCTTATTTGTTATGATACAGAAGACCGGTGATCCGGTAATGGAGAAAAAAACTTCAAGGGAAAACGATGAACTATAACAGGAACATTATATAGAAAATTGTATTTATAAAAATACAATCTTGAATTGTACGCAATGGGGCGTGTGACCTATTGCGTATTTTTTTACTTTTATGAAGAAAAATCCAGTGATTAAAGGAAATATAAAAGATATCAGGAATTGATGTTAAATTTATAAAAAACTTAAATAATCAGACAATTAAAAATAAAATAATAAAAAGTCGAATTATCAGATAATTTACAGAAAATTCCTATTTACAAGATGGGGAAAAAGAGTTATATTTTAAAAAAGTTTTAAATATGCAAAAGAAAGGACAGCGACTATGAGGAAAGAAAATGAAATCCCACAGCAGGGTCTGTATCGTGAAAGTTTTGAACATGATAACTGCGGTATTGGAGCAATCGTTAATATTAAAGGTCAGAAAAGCCACAGTACAGTAGCAGGTGCACTGCATATCGTGGAAAATCTGGAGCATAGAGCCGGAAAGGATGCAGAGGGAAAGACAGGAGATGGTGTCGGAATCCTGACACAGATTCCACATAACTTTTTTAAAAAGGTCTGTCAGCCACTCGGGATCGATCTCAAAGGAGAGAGAGATTATGGTGTGGGAATGTTCTTCCTTCCGCAGGACGAGCTGAAGAGAAATCAGGCGAAGAAGATCTTTGAAGTGATCGTAAAAAAAGAAGGACTGAAATTCTTAGGATGGAGAGAAGTTCCGATCCACCCGGATATCCTCGGAAAAAGTGCGGTTGACTGTATGCCGTGTATCATGCAGGCGTTTATCGAACGTCCGTCCAGGTATGCAAAGGGACTGGAATTTGACCGCCGGCTGTATGTGGTAAGAAGGATCTTTGAACAGAGCAGTGATGACACGTATGTCGTTTCACTCTCCAGCAGAACGATTGTCTATAAAGGGATGTTCCTTGTAGGACAGCTCCGCCTTTTCTTTGCAGATCTGCAGGATGAGGAGTATGTATCAGCCATTGCCATGGTACATTCCCGTTTCAGTACGAATACAGCACCAAGCTGGCAGAGAGCCCATCCGAACCGTTTCATCGTGCATAACGGAGAGATCAATACAATTCGTGGTAATGCGGATAAGATGCGTGCCAGAGAAGAAACGATGGAGGCAGGCAAGCTGAAAGGTGAGCTTCATAAAGTTCTTCCGGCGATCAATACCTCCGGTTCTGACTCGGCAATGCTTGACAATGCACTGGAATTTATGGTCATGAGTGGAATGGAGCTTCCGCTGGCAGTCATGATCGCAATTCCTGAACCATGGGTCAACAACAATGAAATGTCTCAGAACAAGAAAGATTTCTATCAGTATTATGCAACCATGATGGAGCCATGGGACGGACCGGCATCCATCCTTTTCTCCGATGGAGATGTGATGGGAGCGGTACTTGACAGAAACGGTCTTCGTCCTTCCCGTTACTATATCACAGAGGATGATAACCTGATCCTTTCTTCTGAGGTCGGAGTACTGGATATTGATCCGTCAAAGATTGTCATGAAAGAAAGACTTCATCCGGGCAAGATGCTTCTGGTTGATACTGTGGCAGGCCGGGTGATCGATGATGAGGAACTGAAAGAAAAATACGCAAACGAGCATCCGTACGGTGAGTGGCTGGACAGCAATCTGATCGCTCTGAAGGATCTGAAGATCCCGAATAAAGATGTTCCGAAATATACGGCGGAAGAATGTACACAGCTTCAGAAAGCATTCGGATATTCTTATGAAGATGTGAAGACCTCCATTCTGACCATGGCAAAGAACGGTGGAGAGGGAATCGCAGCCATGGGAATGGATGCACCACTGTCCGTTCTTTCTAAAAAGCGTCAGCCGTTGTTTGGATATTTCAAGCAGTTATTTGCCCAGGTTACGAACCCGCCAATTGATGCGATCCGTGAGGAGATTGTTACATCCACTACGATCTACATTGGAAAAGACGGAAACCTGCTGGAGCAGAAAGAAGAAAATTGTAAGATGCTCAGGGTAAATAACCCGATCCTGACCAATACCGATCTTCTGAAGATCAAGAACATGAATGTGGACGGATTCAAAGTTGCAGAGATCCCGATCACTTATTATAAGAATACGAGCCTGGAAAAAGCCATTGAATATCTGTTCATCGAAGTAGACAGAGTCATCCGTGAGGGAGCGAATATCCTGATCCTGACAGACCGGGATGTAGATGAGTATCATGTAGCAATTCCGTCACTTCTGGCTGTATCGGGATTGCAGCAGCATCTAGTCCGCACAAAGAAGAGAACCTCTGTTGCCATGATCCTGGAAAGTGGGGAACCGAGAGAGGTCCATCATTTTGCAACCCTGCTGGGCTATGGAGCATGTGCGATCAACCCGTATCTGGCACATGAGTCCATCCGTCAGTTGATTGAGGCAAATCTGCTTCACAAAGATTATTACGCAGCGGTGGATGACTATAACTCTGCGGTGATCCATGGAATCATCAAGATCGCATCCAAGATGGGAATCTCAACGATCCAGTCTTATCAGGGAGCAAAGATCTTTGAGGCGATCGGTCTGAAGAGTGACTTTATCAATCGTTATTTTACCGATACAGTCAGCCGTGTCGGTGGAATCGGAATTGAGGAGATTGCAGAAGATTATACTGCATTCCATACAGAGGCCTTTGATCCGCTGGGACTTGCTGTAGATATGACACTGGACAGCGTCGGAAAGCATAAATATAAGAGCGGTGGAGAAGAACATCTTTACAATCCACAGACGATCCACATGCTTCAGCAGTCTACAAGAACCGGAAGTTATGATCTGTTCAAACAGTACACACAGATGGTGGATGAAGAGGGCGAAAAGATCAACCTGAGAGGCCAGCTTGAATTTAATTATCCGAAGAAGAGCGTTCCGATCGAAGAAGTGGAAAGCGTAGATTCCATCGTAACAAGATTTAAGACAGGAGCCATGTCCTACGGATCCATTTCCAAAGAAGCTCATGAGACCATGGCAATCGCCATGAACATGCTTCACGGAAAATCCAACTCCGGTGAAGGTGGAGAGGATATCGAGCGACTGGATACAAATAAATGCTCGGCCATCAAGCAGGTGGCTTCAGGACGTTTCGGAGTGACATCAAGATATCTTGTCAGTGCAAAAGAGATCCAGATCAAGATGGCACAGGGAGCAAAACCAGGAGAAGGTGGACATCTTCCGGGAGGAAAGGTATATCCGTGGATCGCAAAGACCCGTCATTCAACACCGGGAGTCAGTCTGATCTCACCACCGCCTCACCATGATATCTACTCCATCGAAGACCTGGCACAGTTGATCTATGACTGTAAGAATGCAAATAAAAATGCAAGGATTTCAGTGAAGCTTGTATCAGAGGCAGGAGTCGGTACTGTGGCAGCAGGTGTTGCGAAAGCTGGTGCAGGAGTCATCCTGATCTCAGGTTATGACGGAGGAACCGGAGCTGCTCCGAGAAGTTCCATTCAGAATGCAGGACTTCCGTGGGAACTCGGACTTGCCGAGACGCATCAGACACTGATCCAGAATGGGCTGCGTGAGCGTGTCCGCATTGAGACAGACGGCAAGCTGATGAGCGGCCGTGATGTGGCGATCGCAGCAATGCTGGGAGCAGAAGAGTTCGGATTTGCCACAGCTCCGCTTGTAACGATGGGCTGTGTGATGATGAGAGTCTGCAACCTGGATACGTGTCCGGTGGGAGTTGCTACGCAGAATCCGGAACTGAGAAAGAGATTTACAGGAAAGCCGGAGTATGTAGTCAACTTCATGCAGTTTATTGCAGAAGAACTGAGAGAATATATGGCAAAGCTGGGTGTCCGCACAGTAGACGAACTGGTTGGACGTACCGATCTTTTGAAAGTGAAGGATGTACCGACTTCCCGTCGTGCGGCTATGCTGGATCTGAGCAGCGTGCTGTATAACCCATATGCAAAAGAAAAGAAAGGCATGATCTTCAATCCAAAGAAAGTTTACGATTTTGAACTTGGTAAGACCCTGGATGAAAAAGTGCTTGTAAAGCAGCTTCTTCCGGCACTTGAGCGGGGAGAAAAGAGAGGACTTGAAGTCGATGTCACGAATACAGACCGTGCATTCGGAACAATCTTCGGATCAGAGATCACGAGAAGATATCCTGAAGGACTGGAAGAAGACAGCTTCGTGATCCAGTGTAAAGGAGCAGGCGGTCAGAGCTTTGGTGCATTTATTCCGAAGGGACTGACTCTTGAACTGACCGGAGACAGCAACGATTATTTCGGAAAAGGTCTTTCCGGTGGTAAACTGGTCGTATGCCAGCCGAAGGGCGTGAAGTTCAAATCAGATGAGAATATCATCATCGGTAACGTTGCTTTATATGGAGCTACCAGTGGTAAAGTATTTGTCGGTGGTGTGGCAGGAGAAAGATTTGCAGTAAGAAACTCAGGAGTCAGAGCAGTGGTAGAAGGTGTCGGCGATCACGGCTGCGAGTACATGACCGGAGGATGTGTCGTTGTACTGGGACAGGTTGGAAAGAACTTTGCAGCAGGAATGAGCGGCGGTATTGCTTATGTTCTTGACCTTGACAGCAGACTTTATCAGAAAGTCAACAAAGCGATGGTCAACATCGAGCGTGTGACCGATAAGTATGATGTGCAGGAACTCAAAGGCATGATCCAGGAGCATGTAGCCTATACAAATTCAGAGGTCGGAAAGAAGATCCTTGATAACTTTAAAGAGTATCTTCCGAAGTTCAAGAAGATCATACCGGAAGATTATGAGAAAATGATGTCAACGATCATTCAGATGGAAGAAAAAGGTCTGAGCAGAGAAAAAGCAAAGATCGAGGCATTTAACCTGATTAAGAACGGAAGATAGGAGGCGTAGGAAGATGGGAAAACCGACAGGATTTATGGATTATAAAAGACAGGATAAAATAGCGGAGACACCACTTGAGAGAATACAGCATTTTAACGAGTTCCATACGCCGTTATCAAAGGAAGAACAGGAACTTCAGGGAGCACGCTGTATGGCGTGCGGAGTTCCATTCTGTCAGTCAGGAAAATTACTGGCAGGGATGGCAAGCGGATGTCCGCTCCACAATTTAGTACCGGAATGGAATGATCTGATTTATAACGGAAACTGGAAAGAAGCCTATCTGCGTCTGAAGAAGACAAATAATTTCCCGGAGTTCACCTCCCGTGTATGTCCGGCACTGTGTGAGAATGCCTGCACCTGTGGACTGAACCAGGAGGCAGTGGCATCAAAGAGCAATGAATATGCCATCATTGAAAATGCTTATGAGATGGGTTATGCCAAGGCAAATCCACCGAAAGTAAGAACCGGAAAGAAAGTTGCAGTGATCGGTTCTGGACCTTCTGGATTATCTGCAGCCAACTCTTTAAACAAACGTGGACATGAAGTTACAGTGTACGAACGTTCTGACCGTCTTGGTGGATTGTTAATGTATGGAATTCCAAATATGAAATTGGAAAAGAGTGTGATCGAACGCCGCATTAATATTATGAAAGAAGAGGGAGTCTCTTTTGAATTAAATGCAAATGTCGGTGAGCAGGTAGATGCAAAGAAAATTATGAAAGAGTATGACAGCGTTGTTCTTGCCTGTGGAGCATCTAATCCAAGAAATATTGAAGTGCCGGGAAGAGATGCAAATGGAATTTATTATGCGGTTGACTTCCTAAAATCAACAACAAAGAGTTTACTTGCAATACCTTCTTTGAAAGAGGGAAGCTTTGTTAGTGCAAAAGGTAAAAATGTTTTGATTATCGGTGGTGGAGATACAGGTAATGACTGTGTAGGAACTTCTATTCGTCATGGAGCAAAATCTGTTACACAGTTAGAGATGATGCCAAAACTTCCAGATGAAAGAGCAGAAAACAATCCTTGGCCAGAGTGGCCTCGTGTCAGCAAGACAGATTATGGTCAGGAAGAAAATATTGCAGTGTTTGGTGAGGACCCAAGAATTTACTGTACGACAGTAAAAGAATTTGTAAAAGACAAAAAAGGCAATGTGACAAAAGCGATTTGTGTAAAACTTGAGAGCGTTTTTGACAAAAAAGCAGGTCGTAATATCATGAAGGAAATAAAGGGAAGCGAATTTGAAATAAAGGCTGACTTAGTTTTAATTGCAGCAGGTTTCCTTGGAACACAGAAGTATATTGCAGATGCCTTTGGAGTAAAACTGAATCAAAGAACAAATGTGGAAACTGCACAAAATTCTCATGCGACAAATGTTAAAAATGTGTTTGTTGCAGGTGATATGCACAGAGGACAATCTTTGGTTGTATGGGCAATCCGAGAGGGAAGAGATGCTGCGAAGGAAGTAGATGAACACTTAATGGGTTATACAAATTTACAGTAAAAATTTCCTTTCTTGACAAAAAAATAAAAGAGAGATACTATGAGAAAGAACTATTTTTCAATAGAAGAATGGTTCTTTCTTCTGTATAAATAAAAGAAAGGGACATAGCGACAAAGTGAAAAGTTTGACGCTTATATGGTATAGACAATATGAAAAGAAAGATAGCATTAATTTTATGTATATTGCTTTGCACAGTAAGTGTGGGATGCGGTAAAAATGCAAATAAGGACAAAATGGATACGTCACCGGAAGTACAACAGACAGAGACTCCAGACGGGGGAAAGGTTGTGACAGACCAGACAGAAGTACAGGCAATGGCTGGAGCAATCGTGGAAAAAATGTCACTAGAAGAGAAAATAGGGCAGATGTTTATTGTAAATCTGGAACAGTTGGACAATAGCCATGGAAATTATTATGAATTTCGTAAATTTACGGATGAAATGAAAAATACTTTGGAAAACTATAAGATAGGCGGGGTCATTCTTTTTGCTAGAAATATTGAAAGCATCGACCAGACAAAAGAGTTAATATCAAATCTTCAGGGAAATGCACCAATTCCATTGTTTGTTTCAGTGGATGAAGAAGGAGGCGATGTGGCACGCGTTGGAAACAATAGCAACATGCGTACTACAACATTTCCACCAATGGAAGAAGTTGGAAAAAATGAAGATGAAGAGTATGCGTATAATATGGGAAAGACCATTGCCAGTGAGATAAAGGAATTAGGTTTCAACTTGGATTTTGCTCCTGTGGCAGATGTAAAGACCAATGAATACAACACGGAAATTGGAAACAGAGCATTTGGAAGTGATGCTAAGTTAGTCTCCAAATTTGTAAAGCAGGTAGTAAAAGGAATACAGGGACAAGGAATTAGTGCTACCTTAAAACATTTTCCAGGGCATGGAAGTACAACAGGAGATTCTCACAATACCCCTGTAAATGCAGATACAGATTTATTGAGTTTGCGTTCCAGAGAGTTTAAGCCATTTAAAGCGGGGATTGATGCGGGTGCAGATTTTGTAATGGTATCGCATATTTCAATTAGTAAAGTAACAGAAAATACCGTACCGGCTTCTATGTCAACGGTTGTGATACAAAATATGTTGCGAGAAGAATTGAATTTTAAAGGTGTGGTTATTACAGATGGCATGGACATGGGGGCTGTTACAGAAAAGTATGATGCCGATGAAGCCGCAGTAAATTGCATCAAAGCAGGAGTAGATATTGTATTGATGAGCACAGATGTAAAAGATGCCTATAATGCCGTAAAAAAAGCGGTAGAAAATGGAGAAATTGAGGAGAAGAGTATCGATGAATCTGTGCAGCGAATATTAGAAGTAAAAATTAAAAGAGGAATTATATTAAGTAATACAGATTTGTTAGAACGATAATAAGGAGTCGGGAAAGCTAGAGAAAAGTAGAGATTTGTCAAAAATATAAAAAAAGGTATTGCGAATCTTTTTATCGTTGTTATAATTAAATATAAAGGGATAATTGATGAATCTTTGTCATAATTCAGATTGCAGGTTAAAATAGTTTTTAACTTTGTAACTTCAGATAAAAGATTTATGGATTACAAGCGAATAGGTGGACAACAAAGGATGCTTTATTGTCCACTTTTGAATGTATTATAGAAAGGAATGCAGTCCTTTGTTATGCAAAACTGGACATGCGCAGGTATAATCGATGAGTGAATTTATGGACGATGGAGTAGATTTTGGGTTACATGAAGAATGTGGCGTCTTTGGTGTGTATGATTTTGACGGAAATGATGTAGCCTCTTCTATTTATTATGGCTTATTTTCTTTACAGCATCGTGGACAGGAAAGTGCTGGTATTGCGGTGAGTGAAACACAGGGACCAAAGGGAAAGGTTTCTTCCTGCAAAGGAATGGGACTTGTCAATGAGGTTTTCAATGCAGAAAAATTGGAGCAGCTAAAGGGTGATATTGGTGTAGGACATGTTCGCTATTCTACGGCTGGAGCCAGTACAAATGCAAATACACAGCCTTTGGTGTTAAATTATATTAAAGGTACACTTGCATTGGCACATAATGGAAATTTGGTAAATGCAGTAGAATTAAGAGAAAAGCTTGAACTTACCGGCGCAATTTTCCAGACCACGATTGATTCAGAAGTGATTGCGTATTTGGTTGCAAGAGAGCGTTTGACAACACCTACAGTTGAGCAGGCAGTTAAGAATGCAATGCAGCAAATTAAAGGAGCATATTCGCTCATTGTCATGAGTCCTAGAAAAATGATTGGTGCAAGAGATCCATTTGGTTTCCGACCACTTGTAATTGGAAAAAGAGACAACGCATATTTCTTTGCTTCTGAAACATGTGCATTGGATGCAGTAGGAGCAGAATTTATTCGTGATGTAGAGCCAGGAGAGATTGTTACAATCAGTCCAGAAGGTGGATTACAGTCTGACCGTTCTTTATGTCAAGATAAGCATGCCAGATGTATTTTTGAATATATATACTTTGCCAGAGCAGATAGTTGTTTGGATAAGGTTAGTGTATACAATTCTAGAATTATGGCGGGTAAGATTTTAGCAGAAGAGCATCCCGTAGATGCGGATATTGTAGTAGGTGTTCCAGAATCAGGAAATGTGGCTGCTATGGGATATTCCTTACAGTCTGGTATTCCTTATGGTATGGCATTTATAAAGAACAATTATATCGGAAGAACATTTATTAAGCCAAAGCAGTCGGTTCGTGAATCTGCGGTAAAGATAAAATTAAATGCTTTGCGAGATGTTGTAAATGGAAAACGTGTAGTTATGGTAGATGATTCGATTGTACGTGGTACAACCTGTGACCGAATTATAGGCATGTTAAAGGCAGCAGGAGCTACAGAAGTACATGTAAGAATTAGTTCTCCACCATTTTTGTATCCATGCTATTTTGGTACAGATGTGCCTTCCAGCGATCAGTTGATAGCTTACCATCATAGTGTGGAGGAAATTCGAAAAATTATTGGTGCAGATAGTCTTGGATATTTGTCAAAAGAGCGTTTGGATGAATTGATTGCAGGTTCCCATGGATATTGTGATGCATGTTTTACAGGAAATTATCCTGTTGAACCACCAAAGAGCGATATTCGAGGCGAGTATGATAAATAAAATGAACAGTGTAAAAAAGAAAGGAGTACTATAAAGATGAGTACAGATCGTTATTCAAGTCCGTTATCGGAAAGATATGCAAGTAAGGAGATGCAGTACATTTTTTCTCAGGATATGAAGTTTAAAACATGGAGAAAATTATGGATTGCATTAGCAGAAGCAGAGCATGAGCTAGGATTAGATATTACACAGGAACAGATTGATGAATTAAAGGCACATCAGGATGATATTAATTATGATGTAGCAAAGGAAAGAGAAAAATTAGTTCGTCATGATGTAATGTCTCATGTATATGCTTATGGTGTGCAGTGTCCGAAAGCAAAGGGTATTATTCATCTTGGAGCAACTTCTTGTTATGTAGGAGACAATACCGATGTAATTATTATGACAGAGGCATTAAAGTTAGTTAAGAAAAAACTTGTAAATATCATTAATGAGCTTTCTAAGTTTGCTATGGAATATAAAGGACTGCCTACTTTGGCATTTACTCATTTTCAGCCTGCACAGCCTACTACAGTAGGTAAAAGAGCAA
>OIXH01002259.1_pt1 | contig 19588 bp, 10 predicted proteins | sample 1587741 | NCBI WGS metagenome assembly OIXH01 (sample SAMEA3888916, study PRJEB22519) | human gut metagenome | biome: human gut; feature: human-associated habitat; material: faeces | place: Denmark | collected 2011 | reverse complement strand
TGGCCGAGATCTTGTCGCGCTCGACGTTGTCGGGCAGCAGCAGGCTCTGCTGGAATTTCGTGTAGGAAAACTCGCGGCGCAGATACGTGCCCTTCTTCTTGTCCTCCTCCTCCTTCTGCTCGGCCTTTTTCTCCATCGTGACGATCAGCTCGTTATCCTCGTTGATATGCACCTTGAAATCCTCCTTGGTCATACCTGGGGCGGCGACTTCCACCTTGTATTCGTTCTCATCCTCGATGATGTTGACGGCCGGAGCCGTGGTGTTGTGGCGTTCGGCAAGCCAGTCGTTGCCCAGAAAATCGTTGAAAATGCTCGGCAGCCAGTTCTGATTACGTCTTACAGGTACCATAGTTTTGTCCTCCTTGGTTTTATTTGGTTTAACATTTCGTTTCATCTCTGCGCCTCTTATGAAGCGCTTTCGTATCCGATACGGTCAAATCCTATGCCAGTTCGGAGAAACTGAAAAAATGTCATAAATTGTCACAAACGCGACACAAAATTGCCGAAAAGACAGAAAAAATGTCCTGACAGTATGGCGTCTTAAATATTTTCCTATTTTTGCAACATGGACAACGAATTGATTTTCCGGCAGGCACAGTCCTGCGAAACGGACCGCATCATGCAGATCATCCGCCAGGCACAGGCCCGGATGCACGCGGCAGGCAGCCGCCAGTGGCAGGACGGCTATCCCGCCCCGGGACATATCTCGGCAGACATCGGCCGCAACCGCGGCTATGTATTGTGCAAACCCGGCGTGGAAGGCCCGCTTTCAGTGATCGCCTACGGCGCGGTGGTGTTCGACGGCGAACCGGCCTACGACGCCATCGACGGACAATGGCTCACCGACGAGCCGTACGTGCTGGTGCACCGCATAGCGGTCGCCGACGGGGAACGGGGCCGCGGCGTGGCGGCGGAATTCCTGCACCGTGTGGAGACACTCGCGCAGGAACGCGGCGTCAAAGCCTTCCGCATCGACACCAACTTCGACAACCAGACCATGCTGCGGCTGCTCGAACGCACGGGATTCACCTATTGCGGGAAAGTCGTCTACCGGAGCGGCGAACGGCTGGCTTACGAAAAACGACTCTGAAAACACTCCGACACGAAAAAACAGAACCCGAGGCTCCACTCCCCGGGTTCTTTCATTTCACTGTTCAGCGCGTCACTATCTTCTTGAAGAAATCCTCCAGAGGAACATTGTAATAATCGCACAAATCAGCCAGCGTCGTCAGTGAAATGCTATGCCTTCCGCTTTCGATCCGCCCGATGTTCAGGTCGGTGTCGAACCGGACATTTTCTTGAGTAAGGCCTCTTTCCCGGCGGACTGTTTTCAGCCGATCCACGACTTGTTTCACCAGAATCTCATTACGCCGCTGCCGTTTCATAATGCAAATTTCCGCAATTATGCACTCAATTTTTACTACACACTTGTAGCACAGCGACTAAAACGACACCTTCAAACGTGTAGTTGCCGGAAGCATTACGAAAACAAATCCATTCAAGCCACTTTTCGGCCTTTTTAAAATATGCAAAAATAAAAAAATTGTTGTATAAAACAGCGAAAACAACCGGAACAGCGGCGAAAAAGCTGATGCCGGGGACCGTTCGTCACAGTTTTCACGCCCCGGTCTTCGGATCGCCCCGTCTTCCGAATGTGCACCGTATGCACTGCAAATCCGGCTCCGTTCGACTCCCGCAGAGTAGCGGTGAGCGCCGACTGGAAAAGAAAAACGACCTGCATTTCTGCAAGTCGTTGATTTTTAAGTGGTACCACCAGGAATCGAACCGGGGACACAAGGATTTTCAGTCCTTTGCTCTACCAACTGAGCTATGGCACCATCCGCGAAAAACGGGGTATTCCCTGTTATCGTGGTGCAAAGATAAGCAAAAAATTTAATACTGCAAATGCCTCATGCAATTTTGTCGGTAAATTTTTCCCGGCCCGGCAAAAAACGACCGACCCGGAAATCAGAAAAAAGTCCGCTGCCCAAACGGACAGCGGACTTAACAGGCGTGATACATAGACGCTTAATTCGTTTTATTCTGGTTCGCCTCGCCGATTTCCGGGTTGGCAATCACGACGGAACGCGGCAGCTGGAACCGCATGCCGGATTCGTCCTGCTCCCACATGGCTTTGTAAATGTGGTTGTTCGCAACGCCTGCCGCCGTCATCGCGGCATCGTCCCGACGATCAATCGGCATATTCAGACGCCGACGGTCAAGCCACTCCAGAGCGCCCTCCATCCACATCTCGATACGTTTCTGAAGAATGATCTCCTCGACGACATCGTCGAGCGAAGCGGCCGTGATGTCATAACCCGGATCGCGGTAGGTCGTCACGTAATCCTTGAGCGTCTTCTTGGCTGCGGCGATGTTGCTGTGCGCCTCGGCTTCGGCCTTGATGAAGACGGCCTCTTCGGCGCGCATATAGATCAGATCGGTATTGTTCCAGTCGCCGTTGTAACTGCGGAACTTGACCGAAACATACTCCGAACGCGCTTTTACGCCCGAAGCAAGCGTATTGGGCAGGTTGGAAGGCAGGAGGCAGGCATAACCGCTCGTCGCAGCGTCCGGGTCCGGATTGTCCGTCTTGTTGAGCCACCAGCCGCGACGCACGTCGGTCGGATTCAGACGCGCATAGAGGTAGGAGTGGATCGGACGCTCGGCCCACATACCCGCATAACCGCTCATGTAGGGGTCCATCTGCGAGCACCAGGTAGCCCATGTCTGGCAGTTGTCGGCCGTCATCTTGAAGCCGAAGATCAGACTCGGAACGTTCTCGATACGGTTGAAGCCGTTGTTGTAGTTCTCCTTGGAGACGAGCGTGTATTTGGCCAGAATATCGTCGGCCAACGAGACGGCTTTCCCCCAGTCCTCCATGACCAATGCGACACGGGCGCGCAGAATGGCGGCCACGCTGGCGTCGAAATCGGTCCGGGAACCGGTGTCGTCGTATCCGATCTCCTCGAAAATACGCAGCGCTTCGTCCAGGTCGTCGGTAATGCGTTTGTAGACCTGCTCCATCGTGGCGCGCGGCAGATTCTGGCCGAGGGTCTCCTCGGTGGCCAGAGGCACGCCCGGAAGGTCCTTGTTCGCCGCCGAGTAGGGATACTGGTACACGTTGATCAGGTGGTAGTAGCCGAACGCGCGGGAGGTCAGCGCACGGGCGCGGTAGGCCTTCATCGTCTCCGACTCGGCGGAAGCGTCGAGGGTAGCCGTCGCGAGAATCTCATTGGCCGTGGCGATCGGAATGTAGAACATGTTCCACACGTTGAAAGTCGGCGTATACTCCTCCTGCCAGTAGTCGTTGATATACATGTAAAGGTTCATGCTGTGTTGCAGCAGCAGGGTCATGTCCTGCCCGGCCATGCCGAACGCAAGTTCGAACCCTTTGAAACCGGTCAGCCACTGAAGATCGTTCTTGTAATAGGTGGCATAGTGGGTGTAAATGGACGCCTCGATACCCTGAAGCACCTTGTCCGGGTCCTCCTTGGCCACCTCGTCACGGGTCTCCGAAGAGACTTTTCCCGAAGGGTCCACGTCGAAGATATCGTCGCTGCAGGATACCGCAACTGCCGCGCTCATTAAAAATATCAGTATTTTTTTCATATCAATGTCGCTGCTTAGAAGTTAATATTGAGACCTACCGAAGTGGTGCGGATCGGCGAATAATACGTACCGTCCACGCTGTTCAAAGCGACCGTCGCGCCCTGACCGCCCATGCTCGTACGGGGATCGTAGCCCTTGCGCTTCGATGCGAAGAAGACGTTGTCGCAGGCGAAGTACACGCGAACGCTCTTGATGCCGATCTTGCTCATCCAGTTTGCCGGGAAGGTGTAGCCCAGCGTGATGTTGCGCAGGTTGAAGTAGGTTTTGCTGATCAGGAAACGATCCGACGAAGCGTTGATGTTCGAGTCGTTCGTGTTCCAGATCGGCGCCGAACCTTTCCCGGTCTCCGGATTCCAGGCGTCGGCATAGTTCTTCAGACGGTTCATCGGGAAATTCGCACTGCTGAACGCCGAGAAGTCGTAATCGTAGCCGTAGCCGCCGAACTGGAAGTTGGTCATAATCGTCAGGTCGAGGCTCTTCCAACGCAGCGTGGTGTTCAGGCCGCCCGTGAAATCGGGAAGCGCGCTCTTCTCCAACAGGTACTGCGTGGCCTCGGTAGCATCGCCGGTCGTGACTTTCTCCACGCCCACAACGTTGCCCTCACCGTCCGTGAGATCCCGGTCCATATACCAGAGCGAGTTGCCCTTCTCATCCAGACCTGCGAACTGCCGCATCTCCCAGCGGTAGATGTCCTTGCCTTCGTAAATGCGCTGGTTGCCGTTGGGCATGCCCGAGACTTTGTACTCGTCGGGCAGGTTGAGCATCTTGTTGGCATAGGTGTAACCGTTGACCGACATGTCCCAGTACCAGTCCTTTTTCTGGATGAGCTTGACGTTCAGGTCGAATTCGAAGCCCGAGTTGCGCAGTTTGCCGACGTTGTACCAGTCGTAGGCGCGGCCCGTCGAAATATCCTTCGTACGCTTGAAGAGCAGACCGTCCGACACGCGGATGAAGTAGTCCATCGTCAGGTTGATGCGGTCGTTCAGCAGCCCCACGTCCAGACCCAGATCGAACGTCTTCTGCTTCTCCCACGTCAGATCGGGATTGCCGTAGTAATAGATCTCCGTACCCAGCTTGCCTTCGGAAATGGTAACCGTATACTGGTCGGTATAGGGATAGTAGTTGGCCAGGTCCTCGTTACCCTGCGTACCGTACGTGGCGCGGAGTTTCAGCTCCGAAAGCCAGCTGTGCGTACTCTCCATGAACTTCTCGGCTCCGATGCGCCACGAAGCGCCGACGGACCAGAACGTGCCCCAGGGATTGTATTTGAAACGCGAGGTTCCGTCGCGGCGGATACCGCCCGAGAAATAATAACGGTTGTCGTAGTTGTACTCCAGTTTGCCGAAGAAACCCTGAATGCGCAGCACGTCCTGATAGCCGTTGATCGACCCCATCTCGCCGGCGTTGTTCAGCTGCGGATTCTTGGGATCGTAAATGTTCGTCTTCTCGACCTCGGCGTAATCGCGCACCCAGCTGTTGTACTCATGCCCGATCAGCGCATTGATATTGTGGCGTCCGACGGATTTTTTGTAATTGAGCATCTGGATCAGGTTCAGATCGTAAACGTCCGTAGACTTTTTGTTGATCCGGCCCTTGGAACCGCGTCCGTCGCCGATCGTGGGGTTATAGAACAGCAGTTCGTCGGAGGCGCGATAGCCCAGCGACATGCTCGAGGTGAAGGTGAAGTCGCGCAGGAAATAGATCTCCCCGTAAGCGCGGCCCTGCAAGTTGTTGCGTTTGATGTCGCGCGTGTCCATCTTCAGCGTGGCGATGATGTTCTGGCCCGAGGTTCCGGGACGGGTCGTCGTGCCGTCGGTCTGCCCCGTACCCAGGTCGTAGACCTTGTCGCCGTTTTCGTCATACTTGATTTTCCCCTCGGCATCGCGGGCGTAGACCGGAAAAACCGGCTCCCACGAACGCGCCGTGGCGAACGCCGACGAAGCGAGGCTGCTGCCCTCCAGAATGTTGTTCTGCACCGTGTGGGCATAGGAGAGGTTGGCGCCCACCTTGATCCACTTGCGGAGCTTGGTGTTGACGTTCACACGGGCGCTGTAACGCTCGAAATCCGATTCGATCACATAGGATTCGTCCTTGAGGTAACCCAGCGAGATGAAATAATCGGACTTCTCGTTCCCGCCGCTGACCGAAACGTTCGTCTCGTTGCGGAATCCGGTCTTGAAGAGTTCGTCCTGCAGGCGCTCGCTGTACATGCGCCGGGCCGACGGGTCGAGTTTGCCGGTCGCAGGGTCGATCAGGTAGGTCGACGAATATTTGTAGGGGTTGTAATTTCCGTGTGCACCCAGCACCTCCTGCGAGGCATAGAGCGCCGCGGCAGCCAGATCGCCGCCGCCCTCTTCGGGGCTTGACGCCCACTTCGTGTCGCGCATCGTGCGCCACTGCGCCTCGAGGTATTCGCCCGGATCGGTGATGATGTCATACTCGGGGACAGCGCGGGTGTTGATACCGAATCGCGTGTCGACGCTGATCGTGGGATTGTCCAGGCTGCCGCGCTTGGTCGTGATGAAAACCACACCGTTCGCGGCGCGCGAACCGTAGAGCGAGTTGGCCGTGGCGTCCTTCGACACGGAGATCGACTCGATGTCGGCCGGATTGATGTCGGACAGGCTGCCCTGATAGGGCGAGCCGTCGAGCACGATCAGCGCGCCGGTGCCCGCATTGAGCGAACCGACGCCGCGGACGTAGATCGCAGCGTCCGTACCGGGCTGGTTGGTGGCCGTAGTCAGCTGCACGCCGGGAACCGCTCCTTCGAGCATTTTCGAAACGGTCGAAACCTGACGCTTCGCAAGCTCCTCGCCGCGGATGGTGGCGATTGATCCCGTAAGGTCTTTTTTCGTCGTCGTGCCGAAAGCGGTCACCACGACATTCTCGATGGCCTGCGCATCTTCGTGCATCACGACTTCGACATGCGTCTTTCCGGCAACAGCCACTTTCCGGGTCTCGTAACCGATGAACGAAACCGCCAGCGTAGCGTCGGCGGGTGCAGCGATGGTGAATTTACCGTCCGTGCCCGTGGTCGTACCGGTCGACGTGCCGTCGACCATAACGGTTGCGCCCGCGACAGGCTTACCCTCCGCATCGGCAACTTTACCGGAAACCTGCCGGTTTTGGGCGAATCCATATACACAAAGCCCCAAAACGGCAATTAACGATAGTAGAATTTTTCTTACCATAAGCGTTAATTTTAATAAAATTTTAAAATAAAAAAACAATCGCCCCGGATTCCGGATAATAAACTGCTGGATATAGGATAATTACAGCGTTCCGGAACGCATTTTCCGAGAAATGCCTAATAGTTTGGTATTAAGCGTGTAAGATATACGGACGACATCTCCGTGCGTCCGGGTTGTGTTACCAGATAGTTACCGGACAAGAAGGGTTAAACCGTGCCGTATAAGCTATTTGGTCCAATTGATATACCGTTTGGCAGTAACTTTATCATTACCTTTATCGCGGTTTGTTTATTGTTTAAAAAAGGTTAGGAAGGGAATGAGAAACACGTTCAAAGTACTGTTTTACATCAAGAAGAATGCGCCTTTACGCAATGGAAACACGCCGATCATGGGACGCATTACGATCAACGGACAGCGAACGCAGCTGTCCACGCAACTATCCGTGAATCCGAATCTCTGGGATGTGAGTATGGGACGGGCGGCAGGGCGCAGCGCGGTTGCCTCACATGTCAACGAACAACTCTCGCAGATTCGTTTCCGCATCGAAAGATGTTACAACACGCTGTTTTACGAGCATGCCCTGGTCACTCCGAAAATGGTCAAGGAGATGTATTTCGGCAACGACCAGCGCAACGAAACGCTGCTGGCCTTCTTCAGGCATCACAACGAGGAGTTCAGCCGGATGGTGGGCATCAGCCGCAGCAAAACGACCTACTATAAATATAGGTGTGTTTACAAGCATCTCGAAAACTACGTCAACGACAAATTCAACCGCAAGGATTTGCTGTTCAAAGAACTCGACAAAGAGTTCCTGACGGGGTTTCACCACTACATCGCACAGGAGTGCGGACACAAGAAAAACACGACGTGGATCTACATGATCGCGTTCAAGCACATCCTCATGCTGGCCCGCAGCCGGGGCCACATGGCCAAGGACCTCTTCGCGAATTACAAACTGCGCAGCGAATTCGTCGCGCGAAACTACCTGTCCATGACCGAAATCCGCAAGCTGATCCGTCTGGACCTCGACGACATGACCTTACAGTTGGTACGCGATGCATTTTTGTTCAGTTGCTTCACGGGACTCTCCTACATCGACCTCTGCACGCTGACCCCGCAGCATATCCAGCAGGACGGCAAACAGCTGTGGATCAGCACCACCCGCCGCAAAACAGGATCTGCGGTCAACGTGCGCATCTTCGCGATCCCGTACACCATTCTGCTGAAATACAAACCGATGCAGCGGAATGCGCGGATATTCCGCCTGCCGAGCAACGGCTGGTGCAACATCTGCCTCGAACGCATTATGTCTCTGGCGGGCATTCCCCGGCACATCACGTTCCATTCGGCCCGGCACACCTTCGCCACGACGATCACGCTTTCGCAGGGAATGGCGATCGAAACGATCAGCAAGCTGCTGGGACATAAGAACATACGGACTACGCAGATTTATGCGACCATCACCCACTCGAAACTCGACGGTGACATGGAGCGGCTCTCGAAACGCCTCGATACGCTGTACCGCGATACCGACCTGGAAAAAGTCCGGGAGCGCCTTTGAGGACCGATTCACATATACGCAGAAGTTCACGCAGCTAACACATTCGCTCAAAACACCCGAAAACACCCGAAAAGGGGATTACAATTTGTAATCCCCTTGAGATGATATTTTCAAAATCGTAACCGTTATCGACCAATCTTCTACACATATGTTATACTGGTAAATTATTTTAATAATTTATTTGTAAACGAGTTAGCAATTTCATACCTTTGCTTGTGAACTTTTTATTTTAAAAAAAACTATTAGATTAACGCTTATGGTAAGAAAAATTCTACTATCGTTAATTGCTTTATTGGGGGGGGGAATATTACTCTCGCTGGCCCAGAGTAAGCAAATTTCCGGAACAGTCACCGGTCCCGACGGGAAACCGGTCGCCGGAGCAACGGTTATGGTCGACGGCTCGCATGTCGGCACGACCTCAAACGGAGACGGTAGCTTCACCATCACGGCTCCCGGAAACGGATCGCTGGTCGTATCCTTCATCGGCTATGAAACCCAGAAGGTGGCCATCGGAGGCAAGACCCGAATCAACATCTCGCTCAAAGAAGACGCACAGGCCATCGACGACGTGATCGTAGTGGCCTTCGGTACAGCCAAGAAAGACGCCTTCACCGGAGCGGCGAAGGTGATCAAATCCGACGATCTGATAAAAACGCAGTCTTCGAACGTCGGGGACGCCCTCGTCGGCAAAATCGCCGGCGTGCAGTTCTCCTCCGCCTCGGGCCGTCCGGGTTCCGGTCAGAAGATTTACGTGCGCGGCTACGGTTCGATGAATGCCAAAAACGACCCGCTCTGGGTTGTAGACGGCGTGCCCTACGAAGGTGACATCAACAACATCAACGCTGCCGACATCGAGTCGATCAGCGTCCTCAAGGACGCCGCGTCGAACGCCCTGTACGGCTCCCGCGGCGCGAACGGCGTAATCATGGTCACAACCAAGCGTGCGAAGGCCGGCGAGGCCACCGTGACTTTCGACGGCAAGTGGGGCATCAACACCCGTGCGTTGCAGACCTACGACATCGTGGAGGATGCGGGCGAATACTACGAGATGCACTACAAGTCGCTGTACAACTATTACACGCTCGACCAGAAGTACACTCCCCTGGCCGCCAACATCGCCGCCAACAAGCTGCTGACGTCGAACGATCCCGGCGGTCTGGGTTACAACGTCTTCACCGTGCCCGACGGCCAGAACCTCATCGGCGAAAACGGCCGTCTCAATCCGCGTGCGAAGCAGGGCCGCCTGGTAACCGACGCCAAGGGCCAGCAGTTCTACCTGCAACCCGACAACTGGCTCGACGAAATCTACAAATCGTCGTCGTTCCGTCAGGAGTACAACGTCAGCGTTTCCGGCGCGACGGACCGCGCCAATTTCTTCGCATCGCTCGGCTATCTGGACAACACGGGTATCGTCGACGGTTCGAGCAACGAGCGCTACACCGCCCGTCTGCGCGCGGACTACCAGGCCAAAAAGTGGCTGAAAGTCGGCGGTAACATGTCCTACACCCATTTCGTCTGGAACAACGGCAACCAAACCAACGACGACGGCGACGGTCAGGGCGAAGGCAACGCCGACGGCGGAAACGCATTCGCCACGGCGATCCGCATGGCGCCGATCTATCCGGTCTACATGCGCGACGGCAACGGCAACATTATGATCGACGAGTACGGATTCAAGATGTACGATACCGGCGACGGCCGCAACGGCGGCGCACTGCGCACCAACGGCGGGAAGAGCAACGACCTGCAGGACATTCAGCTCAACAAATACATCAACGAGGGCAATGCCTTCATGGCCAACGGTTTTGCCGATTTCTCCCTGTACAAGGGCCTGAAACTGACCCTCAACGGAAGCGTGTCGCTCGACGAAACCCGCGGTACGCAGGTGTCGAACCCCTACTACGGACAGTTCGCCGAATCGGGCGGCGCCGTTTTCAAGAGCCACAGTCGGGAGATCGCCTACAACATGCAGCAGTTCCTGACCTACACCAACACCTTCGCCGACGTCCACAACCTCGACCTGCTCTTCGGCCATGAAATGTACAACCGCAAATCCTACGGTCTGTACGGCTCGAAGACCATGATGTTCTCGCCGGACAACACCGAACTCAGCGGCGCCGTCGTCGACTCGTCGCGGTCGGGTTCGTCGGTTCTGGAGTACAACAACGAAGGCTACTTCTTCCGCGGACAGTACGACTACGACAACCGCATCTATTTCTCGGGATCGTACCGCCGCGACGCATCGTCGCGCTTCCACCCCGACCACCGCTGGGGCAACTTCTGGTCGCTCGGCGCAGCCTGGATCATCAACCGCGAGAGCTGGTTCAACGCTTCGTGGGTCAACATGCTGAAGGTCAAAGCATCGTACGGTTCGCAGGGTAACGACAACCTCGGATCGAAAGCGGAATCCTACTACCGCTATACCGACTACCGCGAGATCCTGAGCAGCGGCGACGGCGTTACGAGCGTACTCTACCAGAAAGGCAACCCCGACATCACCTGGGAGACCAACGCCAACCTCAATGTCGGCGTAGAGTTCGGCCTCTGGGACAACCGTCTGTCGGGTAGCATCGATGTCTTCAACCGCAAGACCACCGACATGCTGTTCGAGCTGGCCACTCCGATCGAGTCGGGTTACACGACCATTTTCACCAACATCGGCGACATGGTCAACCGCGGTCTCGAAATCGAACTGAACGCAGACCTGATCCGGACCAAAAACCTCGTGTGGGACTTCTCGCTCAACATGACCCACTACAAGAACAAGGTGACCCACCTGCCGGAGCAGTTCAAAAACAACACGACGGCCGACGGCAAACACGTGGGCCGCTGGCAGGACACCAAATTCCTCACCGAAGGGGAATCCGTCTTCTCGTTCTACGTTCCGACCTACGCGGGAGTAGACCCCGAGACCGGAAAATCGCTGTGGTACACCTACAAGACCGATGATGCCGGCAACAAGGAGCGCATCAAGACCTCCGATTACTCGGTGGCCTCGCAGGAGGGCCGCGAAATGCACGGAGACGCCCTGCCGGACGTTTACGGCGGTTTCGGCACGTCGCTGCGCTTCTACGGCGTCGATTTCTCGATCGGCTTCACCTACCAGCTCGGCGGACAGGTTCTCGACCAGGGCTACAGGTTCTACATGAACTCCCCGGCAGGAACGTCGACCGGAAACAACTACCACCACGACCTGCTCAATTCGTGGACTCCCGAGAACTCCGGTTCGAACATTCCGCGTTTTGCTTACAACGACTCGAATCAGGCAGCCGTCTCGGACCGTTTCCTCACCAGCGCATCGTACCTGAACATCCAGAACATCACGCTCGGATATACGCTGCCCAAGCGTATCACGCGCAAGTTCCTCGTCGAGAATCTGCGTATCTACCTCGCCTGCGACAATGTATGGTACTGGTCCAAGCGTCAGGGTCTCGACCCGCGTCAGTCCATCAACGGAATCACGAACCCGTACTACTACGCCCCGATTCGCACCTTCTCGGGCGGTGTAACCGTAACGTTCTAATTTGTTAAACGACGAATATTATGAAAATGAACAACATACTGAAAACAACGGCGCTGCTTCTCGGTTCATCCGTGCTTCTTTCGGGCTGTATCAAGGAGACCTTCCCCGAAAGCGGATACGCCACCAGCGATCAGACTGCCGAATCTCCGTTCGCAAAGGAGGGTCTTATCACTGCGATGCCGACGGTGCTCATCACCAACTATATAGACCTCGGCGAGCACATCGACTTCGGCTACCCGGGCATCTTCGGCGCCACCGACCGCATGGTCGGCGAGGTGTTCCCCGTCAGCGGCAACCTGCCGGGCGGCAACCAGTACTACGACCGCTGGCAGGCATGGCTCTATCCGGGCAACTCGACCGGATTGGCAGCGAACGGCAAGATGTCCCCGTTCTTCTACACCAACTATTACAAGTTCATCTTCACGGCCAATGAGGCCATCGACATCGCAAACCAGAGCGAAGGCGCAGAGGAGATGATGGGCATTGCCAAGACTTTCCGCGCGCTCTGCTACCTCGACCTGGCCCGTCTCTACGACGCGCTGCCGGCCAAGGCTCCCGAACGTCCCGCCTACGAGACCGAGCTGGAAGCCGTCAAGGGGCTGACCGTTCCCATCGTCCGGGAAGATACGAGCATGGAGGAACTGGAAAACAACCCGCGCGTATCGCGTGAGGAGATGTTCAAGTTCATCTTCGAGGACCTCAACACCGCCGAGACCCTGCTGGCCAACTATACGCCGGCGACGAAAAACCTGCCCTCGCTGGCCGTGATCTACGGACTCAAGGCCCGCGCCTACCTCTGGCTGGGCGGATTCACCGAATCGTATGCGGAAGTTCCGACCGGCGACGCCGCTTACCGTCTGGCCGCCGAATACGCCCGCAAGGCCATCGACGCTTCGGGCTGCACGATTATGACCGAAAGCCAGTGGCTCGACCCGAAGACCGGGTTCAACACGGTCAATTCGTCGTGGATGTGGGCCATGATCCAGACCACCGACACCGTGCTCAACAACCTGCTGTCGTGGTCGGCCCACATGGCGACCGAGTCTATCTGGGGTTACGGCTACGGAGCGCAGCCGGGTATCTCGGTATTCAGCTACAACCGCATTTCGTCGGGCGACTTCCGCAAAAAGAGCTTTGTCGGAGCCGACCGCTCGTTCGACGCCATCGCACCCTATACGACCCTGACCGAGGAGGAGTTCGCAACGATAGCCCCCTACGCATCGTTTAAGTTCCACGCGGCCAACGGCGAAAAACGAAACTATTCCACAGGTAACGTGACGAGCATCCCGATGATGCGTGTCGAGGAGATGTACCTGATCGAGGCCGAGGCTACGGCGCACTACGACGCCACCACCGGCAAGTCGCTGTTGCAGTCGTTCATGGCCAACCGCGATCCGGCCTATACGGTTCCGGCGGCCAACGACCTGATCGACGAGATCATTTTCCAGAAGCGGATCGAGTTCTGGGGCGAGGGCGTCATCTTCTACGACCTGAAGCGTCTGAACATCGGCATGCACAACGGCGACACCGGCACGAACGCTCCCCCGATGGCCCAGCTTTCCACGGACGGACGCGCCCCCTGGTGGAACTGCGTGTTCCCGCTGAACGCCGTACAGCAGAATAAGGCGCTTGCGGGCAAGAACAACCCCAACCCGACCCAAACGGTCAAGTCTGTTAAATAAAAAACATCGCTATTTATGAAAAGTATAAAAATATTCTTTCTGGCGACTGTCGCCATCGTCGCGGGGCTGTTCACGGCCTGCAGCGACGATGACTTCAAAGCAGGTCCCGAGGTCGACGGCGCACAGGTCTACTTCCCCGAGAATGTGACCACCCAGCATAGCATCAGCGACGACGTCTCCTCCATCGCCATCCCGGTAAAACGCATCGCCAAGGACGAGGCGCTGACCGTAGCGGTTCTCGCCAGCGACGAGTCGGGTCTGTTCACCATTCCGTCGTCGGTATCGTTCGCAGCCGGCAAGGAGACTTCCGAACTGCTGATCACCTTCGACCGCACCAAACTCGAAGACGGCAAGGAATACCCCCTTTCGTTCCTGATCAACGACGAGGACAACACGACGCCCTACGGCAACCGCAGCCTCGATATTACGGTTATGCCCTGGCCGTGGGTGAAAATGGGAACCGGCAAATTCCGCGAAGGCTGGTTGAGCGATGTATTCACCGGCAATATGTTCGAAATCGATGTCACGGTACACAGCCATAAGTCGAAAGAAGGTATCTACATGGTTGAAGAGATGCTCGGCTGGCCTTATATGACCGAATTCTTCGGAGCTACGCAAGAGGAGCTTTCGGAGCAGTTCAGCTACACTCCGTCCAATATCGTCATCGATTGCAGCAATGCGACTCAAGTGACGATTGAAGAACAATGGTCGGGTATTACCGAAAACAGTAACGGTTACGGAAACTTTATGATCGCCTCGGCGGAACCCGGCACATTGGTCAACGGCGTCATCACCTTCCCGAAGGACGGATTGACCGCAAAACTCGTCGGATTGGATCGCGAATTTCCCGCTAACAGTCAAGGTACGTTCCGCATCATGCTGCCGGGCGCCGAAATAGTCGACTATACGCTCTCCGCCGTATACGACGGCATGAAGGTCAGCGCCGACGGAGAGACGGCGAGCGCCGTCATCGACTTCACCTACGGCGCCGACGTTACGAACATCCGCTATGTTCTCGTCGAAAATGAATTGACCGAGGCCGAAACCGCTACGCTTGTCGCAGCGATCGCCGACGGATCAGCCGAGAACATCAACGAGTTGCAGGACTTCACCGTAGGCGGCGAGAAAGTCTCCGCCGAAGCCGTACTGCCTGGACCCGGAACCTATACCGTAGTCGCCCTGCCCCTTGACAAAGCGCAAAAACCGGTTTCCGGCGAAGCTTCCGCAGCATCGTTCTACTTCCCGGGCATAGGAGGGACCTCGGTCCCCAACGACATCGCCGGCTCGCTCTATAAAGTCAGCGCCTATCCCGATGCCGCAGCATATGTATCGAAGTATCCCGATTACTCATCGGCCGTGTACGAGATCACCGGCACGGAGATGAAGAAGATCAAAACCTACTTCAACAAAACTTCCATAATCGACAATATCGAGATTCAAACCGGAGGCCTGACCCTGCAGGATGTAGTCGATAAATACGGTAAAGAACTCAATGCCGATGCGATGGAAGAACTTGCAACGACCGGAAAGTATTGGGACATAATGATCAATCTGACACCGGGCGCATCCTATACGCTGGTTGTCGAAGCAACGAACAACTACGGCAAGAAAAAACTGATCGTGTGCGAACCGTTCGTGACGGACATACCGCCCTATACCGGAGAGTTGATCATCGGGAAATACGGCATGTCCTACGCGGCCAGCGCTGAAGACACGTTCGAAAATGTATTCGAGGTAATACCTACCGTCGGAAGCAACACCGAATTTTTCGTGAAGGATTTCGCCGTAGAGGACGGCACCCAATGGTACGCAACCTATGACTCGGCCAAGTCGACGCTCACGATGAGCGGCGTGCAGCTCGGCCGGGAGGACAACGGCAACCTGCTCGGCAAATTCACGAAGGCGCTCACCCCGGACCGGACCCGCGGTTACGGTATCTTCTCGTTCGCAACCGAAGAGAGCGAAGGCAGCGATCCGATCGTATTGACGATCGATCCGGCGTCGAAACAAGTTTCAGCGCTGACGACCGACGTCGAGGTTCCCGTTGCTGATTTCACCGTCAACAAGATCGTCGGAGCCTTGGCAGCATACTATGCCGACGGAACGACCATCACGAAGCAGAGCGGAACGACATCCGCAGCATCCGCAGCCAAAGTTCAGGGCGTCCGCACGAAGATCCCGTTCAGCAGCGTCCGTGTTCCGGCCCATATCGGGAAGTCGCTCGACAGCCGTGGTCTCCAGATGAACGCCACATTCGTCAGGAACAGCGACAACACGAACCACGGCGTCCGCACGTTAAGCGTGAAGACGGCGAAATGCGAGCCGCTGCCGAAACAGATCGGCCGCCGCGCCGATTTCAAAATCCGCGAAAACCTTCCGGTTTTGAAATAACCGACGCATATTGTTCCACACGACCCGACACAGTCCGAGCGACCGTGTCGGGTTCTGTGGTCCAATGAAACGAAACACCGGTCACGACATGCACTAATATTAGGATTATAAGATTATGACAAGGACAACAACTTTATGGAGCCTGCTGCTCCTGTCTGCGGCGCTCGCCCTGGGGTCGTGCACCAAGGATGCGACGGAGCAGGCGACGGGTCCCGAACCGGAAGCGAAAGCGGCCTCCAAACTCGTATTCTCGTCGGAGAACGCCGTCAGGGGCGAACTGCTGGTCTGCTTCGGCGAAGAGGCCGTAGCGGGCATCGAATCGTCGGTCATGCAGGTTACGCGTTCGGGCGGCGTCGCCACCCGTTCGGGCATCGCTGATTTCGACGCCGTGCTCGGCAGCATCGGGGTAAAGGCGTTACAGCGTCTGTTCCCGGTAGACGAACGGAACGAGGAGCGCACGCGCGCCGCCGGTCTGCACCGCTGGTACGTTGTGGAGTTCGACGCCGCCGCCGATCTCGACAAGGCGGCCCTCGACATGGCCCGGATCGCCGAAGTGAGCAAGGTGGAATTCAACCAGCAGCTGATGCACGTGCACGAAGGCCGGGTCATCCCGCTGGCCGAAACCGGCGCTGCGCCGCAGACCCGTGCGGCCGTCGGGTTCAACGATCCCCACCTGGGCAGACAATGGCACTACATCAACACCGGCGACAAGTCGATCTATTCGAAGATCAAGGCGGGAGCCGATGTCAACTGCGACGAGGCTTGGCAGCTCTGCACGGGCGACCCGCGCGTTATCGTCGCGGTCGTGGACAACTGCGTGCAGTGGGACCATCCCGACCTGGCCGCCAACATGTGGACCAACACCGCCGAGCTGAACGGCTCGGAAGGCCGTGACGACGACTCGAACGGCTATGCCGACGACATACACGGGTTCAACTTCGTCGACAATACGACGCTGACCATCAGCACCAAAGGCGATGCACCGGACCACGGCACGCACGTGGCAGGAACGGTCGCAGCCGTGAACAACAACGGCACGGGCGTCGCAGGCATCGCAGGCGGCTCGGGCAAAAACGACGGCGTGAAGATCATGTCCTGTCAGATTTTCCACGACAAAGACGGCGGCGACGTGGCCATGGCGGCCAAGGCCATCAAATACGCCGCCGACAACGGCGCGGCGATCATCCAGTGCAGCTACGGCTACCCTGCCGGCTCGGTAACCTCCGACGCGGCCTATTCCAGCGGCGCCAGCGCCGAGAAGCAGGCCATCGACTACTTCATCGCCAAACAGAACTGTGCGGCCGTCAGCGGCGGACTGGCCATATTCGCCGCCGGCAACGACATGACCGGCATGTCGAGCTACCCCGGCGCTTACCGCGACTACATCTCCGTAACGGCCATGTCGTGCGACTACACCCCGGCCTACTACACCAACTACGGTCCCGCCTGCAACATTGCGGCTCCCGGCGGCGACGCCTACCAGTCGTATCTGGAAAACATAAATACCGGAGCGTCCGAGGTGTTATCGACCGTCAACGGCGGAAAGTACGGCTACATGCAGGGCACGTCGATGGCCTGCCCCCACGTTTCGGGCGTGGCGGCGCTCGGGCTGTCCTATGCGCTGCAACTCGGCAAGACCTTCACCCAGAACGAATTCACGACGCTGCTGCTGACATCGGTAAACGACATCAACCAATACTGCACCGGAACGAAACAGTATTTCACAGACAAGGGCAGTCTGGCGACGCTCGACCTGTCGCAGTACAAAAAGGGAATGGGCACGGGTTACATCGACGCCTACCAGGTGCTGATGAACGTCCGCGGCATCACCTGCATCCCGATTCCCGTCGGCAGCCAGTACACGCTGAACCTGCAACCGTACCTCGGCGGCGGAAATCTGGACTTGAAGATTACGGAAATCTCCATTTCGGCCGAAGACATGAACCGGCTGGGCATTTCGGCGAACCCGACCATATTCGCCAACCAGATCATCCTCAAGTGCACCAAACCCGGTTCGGCGGTGGTCCGGATCAAGCTGCTCGCCGGAAACGGCAACAACAGCGGAATGAACGGCATGCCGATCACGAAGGAATTCGCCTTCATCGCACGTGAGGTTCATTCCCAGAACGGAGGTTGGTTATAAAACAAGGGCACATTATGAAAAACATCAAACTGTTATTGATCGGCCTCGCCGCGGCGTTCGCGCTGACCGGGTGCGGCGATTCGTCCAAGGATACGCCCGAACCCGAGGGCGACGGCAACGTCGTCGGCAGCTGGCATCTGGTTTCGTGGAGTTCGCTCCAGTCCGCCGACGTCTACCTCTCGTTCAGCGAGTCCGGTTCGTTCGACATCTACCAGCGGCTCTACAAGCCCGAATACGTCCATCTGGACGGCACGTATTCCTACGACAAACCCACGCTCAGCGGCCGGTACAGCGACAACACCCCGTGGGGAAGCGCCTCGTACCGGGTTTCGTTCAACGCAGACGGAACACGGATGACGCTGACCAGCACTTCGAGCACGAGCGACGTCTCGGTCTTCGTCAAGGCCGAAATCCCGTCGGAGATCATCTCCGGCGCGCTGGAGTCCACACCCCAAAGCAGGGCCGAAGATATGCCGCGGTTCCTCTGAACCGCCGTCCTGCCGGCATGCGCCGCAACCCTTCACCGGGTTGCGGCGTTTTGTTTCCGGGCGAAGGCCGCGCCGCGCACGGGACTCTTCCGCACCCCGGCATGCAACTTGCCGAAGCAATAAAAAAGCCGGCAGTAGCGCCGGAAAAATATTTTTCGTAAATTTGTGCCAAAACAAAACAAAAAAGGTTTATGGCAATTACCGAAATACTTCCCGGCATCCACTACGTCGGGGTCAATGACCGCACCACCACGCGCTTCGAAGCCCTCTGGTCGCTTCCGATGGGCGTGTCGTACAACGCCTATCTGGTCGCAGGCGAAAAGATCGCCCTGATCGACACCGTCGAAGAGTCCTTCGGCAGCCGCCTCGAAGCCAACATCAGCGAGGCCATCGGCGAAAGGAAGATCGATTATCTGGTCGTCAACCACATGGAACCCGACCACTCGTCGTCGATCGCAGCGCTGCGCCGCATCTATCCCGACATCGAGATCGTCGGCAATGCCAAGACGCTCCAGATGATCGAAGGGTTTTACGGCATCGCCGGGGGCACGGTCGAGGTCAAGGAGGGCGACACGCTCGATCTGGGCGGCAAGACGCTGTCGTTCCACATGATCCCGATGGTGCACTGGCCCGAGACGATGGTCACGTGGTGCGCCGGCGACCGGACGCTCTTCTCCGGCGACGCCTTCGGCACGTTCGGGGCGCTCGACGGCGGCATCACCGATTCGCAGGTCGAGACCGACCGCTACTGGGACGAGATGCGCCGCTACTACGCCTGCATCGTGGGCAAGTACGGCGGTCCCGTGCAGAAGGCGCTCCAGAAGGTCCGCACGCTGCCCGTCGGGACGATCTGTTCGACGCACGGACCCGTATGGCAGCGGCAGATCGCAAAGGTTCTGGATATTTACGACCGTCTGAGCCGCTACGAAGGCGAACCGGGCGTGGTCGTGGCCTACGCCTCGATGTACGGCAACACGGAGCAGATGGCCGAGCGCATCGC
>OIXH01002255.1_pt1 | contig 19624 bp, 15 predicted proteins | sample 1587741 | NCBI WGS metagenome assembly OIXH01 (sample SAMEA3888916, study PRJEB22519) | human gut metagenome | biome: human gut; feature: human-associated habitat; material: faeces | place: Denmark | collected 2011 | reverse complement strand
ATAACTTCCATAGGGAGGGACGCTTGGGAGGCGTTAACAGATTGACTCCGTACTTTTCGCGACTCTGCCTTACTTCGTCGTCAGTAAGTCCGCCATGATAAAAATCATCCTTCATTGCATTCATGCAAATAGTTAGCTTTGATTAAGAGCCGCAAAAATACAATATTAATTTGGGATAGCGAATGTTATTAAATCTTTTTATAGGTTAGTCTTACCCTCGATTTCCGTTCCCTGTTTTCTAATTGCCTCCCCGTTGAGCGGTAGGGTAAACCAGAATGTAGATCCTTTGCCATATTCCGACTCTACGCCAATCTTGCCACCCAGTTTGCGGACTATCATCTCGCAAATAGAAAGTCCCAGTCCGGTTCCTTTCTTGTGCTGTTCCACTCTTACAAAGCGTTCAAATATATGGTCTACCTTATCTGCCGGAATACCGCTTCCGGTATCTTTCACATAGAAGTAAAGGCCGTCAGCACAAGGCTTATATCCCAACGTAATACTACCTTCATCTGTAAATTTCACAGCATTCGTCATAAAATTGGCTATCACCTGCATCAGGCGGTTTCTGTCGGTATATAAAATGTTGTTCTCCGGCGGTGTCTCCTTGAAAATCTGAATAAGACTCTCCTTCTCTCCCAGTCTCATACGGGACAGCTGTTCCATATCAAACATCAGCTGATTGACATCCACTTCCGAGAAAGTAAACTCCAAAGTACCGGCCTCTATCTTTGAAAGGTCGAGAATATCGGCTATCAGTTGCTGCAACATTTCATTATTGGAATGAACAATGTCCAGGTATTGCGTCTTTTCCTCTTCCGAACCGGCAGAAGCCAGCAACTCGGAAAAGCCGACAATGGCATTCAGCGGAGTACGTATCTCATGACTCATATTGGCGAGGAAAGCTGACTTGGAACGATCTGCATTCTCAGCTTTTTCACGGGCTTTCATCAATTCTCCCTCTGCATTCTTCAGGCGGGTGATGTCATGCACAGTGATTACCATGCCCTCTTTATCATCTATCGTCATATACTCACCGGAAACATAGGTTTCACATTCGGCAACGTTTCCCCTTCTGTCACGTATATTCAGCACAGCTTCCAAATCGGTAAAACTGCTTTTCCGCTGGAAAGTCTCTTCTATTTTATTCCGGATAGGACACTCTTTGCAAAGCTCGTGCGTACCGCAACCGCCAACGGCGGACAGGGCATTATTACAACGCAACAAGTCGCCTACACGAGCCAACCGGTCTTCCGGCCTATGTGCTTTGGTGATGTCGTAATAGTTAGTCCGCGTAACAATAAAATTACGGTCGATCAGAAGAATGAACGCATGTACATTTTGCATTATAGAACGGAAAAGTTCTTCCGAACTGCGCAAGGCCTTCTTCGCATTCCCTGCTTTGAGCAATAATCGCCTGCTTCTACCGAGTTCAAGCACATAAAGCACCAGCACTCCTACCAGTACCAGCATACCGATTAAAATTAGTATCGTCATAAAGAGTTCATTTACAATAAAAATGGAACAAATATATCTCTTTCAGATTAAAACAGGAAACAAAAGAGGAGGAAATATTGTTATTTAGGGATAAAACCTAAAATAGTAATCTTATGGACAAGTACATTTGCACCGTTTGCGACTACGTTTACGACCCGGAAATGGGTGACCCCGAAAACGGCATTGAGCCGGGAACATCATTTGAAGACCTTCCTGATGATTGGGTATGCCCCTTATGCGGAGTCGGAAAAGAAGAATTTGAGAAAGCGTCCTAAGACGCTTTCTTTTCTTTTATATCACTGCTTGCTTCCACTACATTCACCACATAATCGCCCAGTTTCTCACATTCGGCAATGATGTCCATATAGTAAACGCCCATCTGGTAGTCATATTCCTTGTTGTTGACATCCAGAATATTCTGGTTCTTCAGCTGGTTGCGGTAATTATTCATTTCATTCTCAATATTGAACGATTTATTCACATCGATACTCTGATGTTCAGAGCGTTCCACCACAACAATCATCTGAGCCAAAGCATCGTCCGTCAGCTTCATCATGAAGTGGATATGGTCATATTGCTTTTCCGTGAAGTCCTGATTGGTCTGGCGCTTGCGGTTAATGGTACGCGCGAGGTTGTAACAGCTATCGCCGATACTCTCAATTTCCGTCACTTCGCGAAGCATGGCACGTATCTGAAGCTTACTCTCCGAACTTAAACGTCCTTCTGACACTTGATTCAGGTAATTGGCAATCTCCAGTTCCATATTATCGCTGATATTCTCATACTTCTCAATACGGCTGAATAATTTATTGAAATCATCGTCCTTATCCGTATGCAGCAAATCCTGCACCATATTAAACATGCGGTGAGTACGTTCCGAAAACAGGTGTATCTCCTTATGCGCCTGCAAAATGGAAAGTTCCGCCGTAGAAAGCATACCACCGGAAATGAAACGCAGGCGATATTCTTCGTCGACCTCTTTCTGCGGAATAATAGCACAAACGGTACGTTCTATAAGCTTCACGAACCAAATAAGAATCAGCACGTTGCAGATATTAAAACAAGTATGGAATGCCGACAGTTTAAATGATACCGCCACAGCAGGATCTTTCGTTCCCATTACATTTTCTACAAACCAGGATACGCCACTCGTAAAGGGAGAGAACAGGCAAAGCACCCAGATAACGCCGAAAACATTGAACACCAGGTGAGCCAATGCAGCCCTCCTTGCCTGCGTGTTACCGGTCAGTGCAGCAAGATTGGCGGTAATGGTAGTACCGATATTCTCACCCAGCACCAGTGCCGCCCCCAATTCAAAACTGATCCATCCATTGGCACACATGATAAGCGTGATAGCCATTGTTGCCGCCGATGCCTGCACAACCATAGTCAGAATGGTACCGATAAATACAAACAGAAGAATGGAGAGATATCCCATATCCGTATAACTCTGTACAAATGCCAGCATCTCCGGATTCGCCTTCAAGTCCGGCGCATTGGATTGCAGCATGGAGAGTCCCATAAAAAGGAAAGAGAAACCGAATATAAATTCACCGATAGACTTACGATGACTTTTTTGAGAGAAGAGAAGAGGAATACCGAAAGCGAGGAGAGGAAGTGCGAAAGCGGCGATATCAACTTTAAATCCTAACGCCGAAATAATCCATGCCGTAACTGTAGTACCGATATTGGCTCCCATAATAACCCCGATGGATTGGGATAGGGTCAGCAGGCCGGCGTTCACAAAACTCACCACCATGACTGTGGTTGCAGAAGAAGATTGAATCAGTGCCGTAATCAGCACACCCGTCAGCACTCCGGTCACCCGGTTGGTAGTCATTGCCGTTAGAATTTTCCGGAGCCTGTCACCAGCGAACTTTTGAAGTCCTTCACTCATAATTTTCATTCCGTACAGGAATAATGCCAGTGAACCAAGCAGCTTTAAAAAATCATAAAAAGAATATTCCATCTTTAATTAATTAGAAGGTTTTATGCTACATCTGTTATTATATCTATATTTAACGTGTAATCACCCTAAAATGAAGACGTCATGAAACACATGTTACAAATTTGTTGCAAAAATAACAATATTTCTAAAGAATTCCCTATCGGAAGTTCACTTTTGGATATTTATTACGGTTTTAATCTTAATTTTCCCTATCAAGTGGTCAGTGCAAAGGTTAATAATCGTTCTGAAGGGTTAAATTTCCGAGTCTATAATAATAAGGATGTAGAATTCCTCGATATACGCGATTCTTCCGGTCTGCGCACATATGTACGCAGCCTTTGTTTTGTATTATACAAGGCTGTCAGCGAATTGTTTCCGGACGGAAAGCTGTTCGTTGAGCATCCCGTTTCCAAAGGCTATTTCTGCAACCTGCGCATCGGGCGCACCATAACATTGGAGGACGTATCTGCCATCAAAAAGCGGATGCAGGGAATCATTGACGAGAACATCATATACCGTCGCACAGAGTGCCACACCTCCGAAGCTGTGCGCATTTTCAACGAACGGGGAATGACGGACAAGGTGAAACTGCTGGAAACTTCCGGCTCCATCTATACCTATTATTATTCACTGGGCGATACCATCGACTATTATTATGGCAACCTGTTGCCCAGCACCGGCTTCATCTGGCTGTTCGACATCGTGAAATATTACGATGGCCTGCTGCTGCGCATTCCCAACAAAGCAAATCCCAGTGTACTGGAGGAAGTTGTGAAGCAAGAAAAGATGCTTGATGTCTTCAAGGAACACCTGCGCTGGAATTATATCATGGGATTAAGCAATGTGGGAGACTTCAACCTCGCCTGTGAAGAAGGACATGCCACCGATTTAATCAATGTGGCCGAAGCTCTTCAGGAAAAGAAAATAGCCCAGATTGCCGATGACATCTACAACCGCGGCGAAAACGGCAACCGGGTGAAACTGGTTCTCATCTCCGGGCCCTCTTCTTCGGGTAAGACCACTTTCAGCAAGCGCCTCTCCGTACAGTTGATGACGAACGGATTACGCCCCTATCCCATTGCGCTGGACAACTATTTCGTGAACCGTGAAGATACCCCGAAAGACGCTAACGGCGATTATGATTACGAATCACTCTATGCGCTCGACCTTAAGAAGTTTGAAGAAGACCTGCAAGCTTTGTTGAGAGGCGAAGAGATAGACCTGCCCAGCTTCAACTTCAGCACCGGACGACGGGAATACAAAGGTGACAAACTGAAAATTGACGAGCATACCATTCTTATATTAGAGGGTATTCACGCACTGAACCCGGAACTTACTCCGCAAATCCCCGCAGCGAACAAATATAAAATCTATGTGTCCGCCCTGACCACCATTTCCCTGGACGACCATAACTGGATTCCTACAACGGACAACCGATTGCTGCGCCGCATCATCCGCGACTTCAACTATCGTGGCTACTCGGCACGCGAAACCATCTCCCGCTGGCCCAGCGTGCGCGCCGGAGAAGACAAATGGATTTTCCCCTATCAGGAGAACGCCGATGTGATGTTCAACTCCGCACTGCTATTTGAATTTGCCGTGTTGCGTTGCCATGCCGAGCCTATATTGACCAGCGTGCCACGCAATTGTCCGGAATATGCCGAAGCATACCGGTTGCTGAAATTCATTAAATACTTTACTCCGATACAGGACAAGGAAATCCCGCCGACTTCACTTCTGCGCGAGTTCCTGGGAGGAAGCAGTTTCAAATACTAATCCCGCATATCCCGCCGTATGCGGGGCCGGGATATAAATTCACCCGCCACTATCACCATAAAAATGGGACAGGTGAAGATTTTTAGGCACTTTTCTTGTACAACCTACAGAAGAATGTCTTAACTTTGTAAGCAAATAAAATGAATCACAAAATGAGAAAGATAATTACCGTACTCTTCTTAGCAGCTTTCTGCATCTGCAGCCAAGCCTATTCGCAAACCCGTGCCGATGAGCAAATGAAACAAGCGCAAGAAAACCTTGCCAAAAAGGAATATATCAAGGCACGTTACTTATTTTTACAAGCTTACAATGCTTTCTCCTCTCAGGGAAAATATGATAAAGCTGTAGAATGCGGCGTCAATGCCAGTGCACTTTATCACAGAGAGAACTACTACAAGGAAGCCTTCGAACTGCTGCGCGGCGCAGAATTGCTGGTGACTGACGGTGAACAAAAAAGCGGTAAAACCATGCCCGCCCTGCGTTTCCGCATCAACAAGGAACGCTTGCAGATGTACATCAACCTGAAGAATCCTGCCCGTGCCAAAGAGCAACTGGCCAAACTGGAAGAAACCGCCAAAGCAGCCCGCAATGATTCATTAAGCAACGACTTACTATACACCCAGGCCAATTATTATTATACTTTCGGCATGAACTCGCAAGGAGATGCCTACATCAACCGCCTGATAGGACAGTATAAGGAACAGAAAAACTACGCCAAAGTAGACGAATCTTATAAAACCCTTATCGACATTGCCCGCAAGGCTAACAATGCCGGACTGGTGGCACGTACTTACGACAAATATATCCTTTGGACTGACTCTGTGAAAGCCCTCACCGCTCAGGATGAACTGAACGTACTGAAACAGAAATATGAAGAAAGCCTGGCAACCATCCAGGATAAGGATGACTCCCTGAGTGCCAAACAATATATCATCATCGGACTATGCGTATTGGCAGCCATTCTTGCCGCTGCACTTGTATTGGCAGGTATCGTATTATTGCGTTTTGTCCTCCTCACCCGGAAACAGAAGAAAGCCATCCAGATAGCTAATGAACACAATGAGCTCAAAACCCAGTTTATACAGAATATCTCCGGACAAATGGAGCCGACGCTGAATACCCTGGACGCAACCCAACCGGGTGTACGTGCATTGAAAGGCTTTGCCGAACACATTCAGGAACTCTCCGAACTGGAAAGCACCCTTTCCGAAACTTATGAAATGCGCGAAATCAACATCAATACTTTCTGCGAAAGCGTAATGGATAAAATAAAAGCAGACTTGAAGCCGGATATAACCACTACCGTCAACGCTCCGAAACTTAGTGTCAAGACTAACCCGGAACAGCTTGAGCGTATTTTGCTTCATCTGCTGAACAATGCGGCTGAGTTCACTCCGGAAGGTGGGAAAATATGGTTGGACTTCAAGAAACGCGGTGCGCATACACATCAGTTCATCGTTAGTGATACCGGAAGCGGTATTCCGGCAGAGGAACAGGAAAATCTGTTCAAGCCTTTCACCGAAGTGAAAGACCTTACACAAGGCGATGGTTTAGGATTGCCTATTTGTTCGCTGATTGCTACCAAGATGAATGGTAGCCTGACTCTGGATAGCAGCTATACCAAAGGCTGTCGCTTCGTACTGGAACTGCATACCTAATCCGAACTCCACATTTTTAATATACTCAATGTGTCAAAAGTGTTGTCGTGCGGGCGAATGATTATTCGCCCGCACACACGTTGTAACGGTACTTGTAGGGGTGAGTAATCATTCGCCCGGAATGCAAAGTGATTTTTGGCACTATCTCATTAAATCTCCAGACCTGCATTACATTGCTTTTATCGCAAGAAAGGGGTACTTTTGCAAGCTGCAACCTCAAAAGATAAAACAATGAAAACCACCGTATTAGCTACAATATTATTCACATTTTGCTTATTGGTGGCCTGTACACGTTCCGAACCAAGTTATAAACTCGTACAAGCCGACTCCCTCATGCAGAAATCCCCCGACAGTGCTTTACGCTTTTTAAGAGAAATCTATCCGGAAGAATTAAGGACGGCGGAAGACAAGGCATATTATGCATTGCTGATAACCCAGGCACAGGATAAGAATTTCATAACTCAGACAGACGACTCCCTGATATGCATAGCAGTGCAATATTACGATTCTACAGAATGTATCCCTAAACAAGCAAAAGCATATTATTACTGGGGATGCATCAAAAGGAATAAAAATAATCATCCGGAAGCTCTAAAAAAATTCTTTATCGCTATAACCCATGCAAAAAAGCTTTCCGATGGCAAGTTAGCCGGACACATTTATAATAATGTAGCCAATATATACACATTACAGAAATTAGACGAACAAGCCGATTCAATCTACCAGATTACGGAGAAGTTGGCTATTCAAGAGAAGGATTCCGGACTTTGGATAGACGCTGTATCACAACGAAGCATGATTGACATACGGAAAGGCAAGGAATATTATCACAGGGCGGAAGAAAAACTGCTCCATGCCTTCGAGATATCACAACACACCGCTCAAAGAAACATGATAGCCAAAGCAGCTTATTCATTAAGTCTGCTGTATGGGCGTATGAATATGGGAAGAGAAGCGGTTATATTTGCCAAATTGAACATTGACAACCAAGACAACACAAAGGTGCTATACAGAGGATATTTGCTTTTAGGAGACGCTTACTACAAAACAGCTCAATATGATTCCGCTTTAATTTACCTTAATAAAGCCTTATATAGCAAAGACCACTTTACCAAGGCAGGCGCTTATATGCGTTTGGCCGATATTGCCCAAAAGCAGGGAAAATTAGAAAAAGCGCTTGAAATGGAAAGAAAATACTCCTCTCACATGGATAGTGCGCAGCAAAAGCAGCAAAGTAGCGAAATCATCGCAACGGAGAAAAACATGCTGATACAGAGCAAGCAGTCGGAATACAAAGCAAACTTAAACCAGTTTTATTATTATACGATTACAGGAGCGGTGATTTTTCTAACCTTATTCCTTGTTATATGGAGAAGATATAGGAAAGAAATTCTCCACTTCAAGCAAAAAGAAATAGAACAAGACAAAAAGATAGGAGAACTACTCCAACAAAAAGACGAGCAAATTGCTTCCCTGCAAAAGGAGATAGCACTGCACAACTATAGCCAGACTGAAAAGCAAAACTTAAAAGAAGAACTGCATATTCTGAAAACGGAGCGGCAAGCGCTGCTTAATGAATCCTACGAACATTCTGAAGTATATGTGAAAATGAAGCGCATCATTCAGGCATATAAAAAAACTGATAAATCGAGCGAGCACTTCAGTGAAGAAGACTGGAAACAATTGATTGCCGAAACCGATATGCGTTGGAATAATATAACCCTCCGCCTGGCCACAAGATATCCCTTGTCTCAGAATGAGATACACCTTTGTTGCTTATATCTGACAGACATACCGACCAGCCACTTCAGGTATATAATGGAATGTAGCAGAGACGCCATCTATAAAAAGACAAAAAAAATATTGGAGCAAAAGATAGAATGTTCTGATAAATCGACCACTCTCCGTGATATATTGGAGAATTTTCTATAAGAATAAGAAAAATCATCCGATAATAAGGCCTTTCCCTACATTTCTACACTTTTTATACACTTTTATTGGAGAATTTCTCTCTAAATTTGCCACCGTCATAACAAATTAAAAGTATATCTTATGAAAAAGTTATTATTTGTATTTTTCGTGTTAGCTGTGGTTTTGGGCAGCAATTCATTGTATGCCCAGCATGTATCAATGGTTAGTAATGATGACGAGAGAGAGATTCCTCTGTTTCCGGCAGGTTCAGAAGAGGGTGGTCCTGTAGCCCGGAGTATCATCATTCAGCCCGCCAATGCTTACGTCGGTAACGATGCAGTCAGTGTAGTGTTCAAGGAAGAGATGTCCTCCGTTAACATTTCAATTAAGGATGCCTCAACAGGGGCAACTGTTTATTCCGAAACTTATTTCAATCCTACGCTTGTCACCATAGATTTAAGCGCAAAAGCTCCGGGACAGTATTACCTGGAAATTGTATCGGAAGAAGTCCAGTTAAGCGGCTACTTCACCCTTTAAAACGAACCTAACCTAAACTTTAACTTTTAATTCAAGACTATGCTGGGAGTTGATAATGCCACCAGTGAGGTAGTCCATCACTTTTTACGGTCGCTGACCGTAAAAGTGAGCAGGACTACTTTATGCCGCTTGCTCGACAATCCGTTGGGCAACACAATGCAAGGTATCAGCAATGCCTTAAATGCACTTCATGTAAAGAACGTAGTTTACCAGCTTCAACCGAGGCATCTGGAAAAGCTGCACGCCCCGTTTATCACACAACTGGAAACAAGCCATTCCACATTCTGCCTCGTCGAAAAGATAGAACAGGACCGGCTTATTATCAGCACTGCCGAAGTGAGCCATATGCCGATAAGCAGGAAACTGTTTACCTATCAATGGACGGGGACCGTCCTGTTTGGTGAGACTACTCCGAAAACCGTCTGTGAATCTCATTGCCTGCTCAGAAACATGAATTATATATGCCGGCAACACAGAATACTGATTGCCGGAATCATATCCGTCCTCCTGGTTTTTTCTTCAATCTGGAGCAAGAACTATCCTGCAGGACTGCCGCTCTACCTTTCCGCACTGACTTGCGGTATCCTCATCTCTACCGTAATCCTATATAAAGAAATGGTAGACAAACATTTCCTGCACCGTTTCTGCCACATAGGCAAAGTAATAGACTGCAATAAAGTGCTCAAATCAAAAGGTGCGCACATAGCCGGAATAGGCATTGGAGAACTATCGTGGATGTATTTCACAACCATGTTTTTCTTCACGGCTGTCTGCCCCGAAGAGTTTCATTTTCTGGCTGCGCTGTTTGGTTTCATAGCCATTGCATTTACGCTTTACTCCATCATATACCAGATATTCATCATTCGTAAAGCCTGTTTGTTTTGCATCCTCACCATTTTCTCGGTCTGGCTGACTGCCGCATCGCTTTATGTCATAAGGAATAACTTTGAATGGAAGTTTTCAATCCGTATTCTCTTCTCTATGATTGCAATCAGCACCATCTGCCTGATTTTCTGGATACAGGCCAAGACGCTCGTCTCTTCTGATAAAGAGAAAAGCTTCCTGCAGGCCAAGCTGTCCGGCTTACTCAATCCGATCACTTTTCAGAAGCTGCTGGCGCTAAAGCCCAAAGTAAGGAGGATGATTCATCCGGATATAGCGCTGCATAATTCTGCCGGGAATGCGAAGGACAGACTGATGGTGGTGGTTAATCCCAACTGCAAGGCATGTGCCAAAGTGCACCGGCACATCCGGGAAATATCAAGAGACATATCCATATCTTTGGTCATATACACCAACGACCGTCTGGGGATACATATAGCGCAGACAATCCTGTCCGTCTATCTTTCAGAGGGATGGGACAGAGCTACTTACCTGCTGGAAGCATGGTTCGAGATGCAGGAAATACCGGATGTGGAAAGATATAATATCAATGATACCGCACAGTTGCTTTGGAGGCAACAACAGGAGTATTGCCTCCAAAATAACGTCAGTCATACTCCGGCTGTCATAGTCAATGGGCATTACATACCAAGTGTTTATCAGCTGGCAGAGCTGAAGTATGTATTGGCATAGGAACGACTGTAATGACTCTCTAAATTGCCACTTTCCTGCCACCGTATTGGCTCGGTTGTGCCATGCCTATGGCAAAGTCGTGCCAATGCGATGGCAAAGTTGTGCCAATGCGATGGCAAAGCCGTGCCAATGCGATGGCAAAAGTTGGCCAATGCGGTGGCAAGATATCGGCACAGTAATTGCGATAATCCCATGATTCAGATGGCAGATATCCGCTTCTAAAGAAAGATAGTCATAGCAACCATATCTTCCCCGAAAAAAGATTATCTTTGCATACAAACTACTTCCTGAAGATTATGAGAAAACGAGTGTTTCATATTTGGTTAACAATGCTTCTTTCATTAGCCTCATGCACACAGCACCATAGCCCTAATGTACTATTAATGCAGGCGGACTCCCTGATGGAAGCATATCCTGACAGTGCATTGCGTATTCTGGAAAATGTAGAACCGCAACAATTGAAAACACCGGCAAACCAAGCTTACTATGCCTTACTGCTGACACAGGCGAGGGATAAAAATTATATTGTACAGACGGATGATTCGCTGATACGGATTGCTGTGCAATATTACGACTCTATCGGGGAGGTGGCTATGCAGGCTAAAGCTCATTATTACAAGGGATGTATATATAGGGATGCAAATTTGTGCGGAGAGGCGGTTCAGGAATATCTGACAGCCATTCCATTAGCAAAGAAAGGCGGAAATCAAAAACTATTGGGATTAATCTATAATCATGCCGGATATTTATATTACTTGCAAAACTTGGTAGAACAGGCTGATTCTATCTATCAGTTAGCCGAGAAATTGGCAATACAACGAAATGACACAAGCCTTTGGGCGGAAGCACTATCATTCCAAGGGAAAATTAATATAAGAAAAGGAACAACATATCATTCTACAGCAGAAAAAGAATTACTGAAAGCATTTGAAATGACAAGTGCCTCAAACAATAAGCGGGTACAAGCCAATATTGCCTCTTCGCTCAGTTCGCTATACAGCCGTATGGAACAAAAAGAAAAAGCTATCCAATATGCCAAACTAAATATATCCTTAAGAGAAGACACTACCCAATGCTACACGGCTTTTTTACTTTTGGGTGATGCTTATTTCAAAATCGGGAAATATGATTCCGCTACTATATACATCAATAAAAGCCTATTGACCACAGGATATGGCACCAAAGCCAGTGCCTATATGCGCTTAGCCGAAATAGCCCAAATACAGGGAGATTTAGAAAAATCGCTTACGTTAACTAATAAGTATACGCTTTATTTGGATAGTCTGCATGCAGCACAACAAAGTAATGATATACTTAACGCAGAAAAAAAGGTAGCAGAACAACAATATACGAACACTCTGAGCTACGACAGGCATAAACAGCTTATCTTAATCACAGCAAGCGCCATACTTATCTTCATCATTATAATCGGCTGTATCATCCTAAACAAACACCGAAAAAAAGCACACGGTTTGGAACAAAGGCAATCGCATTTAAAGCAAGAACAGCAAGAATTACAAGAGAGATACCTACAGGTAAGAAATGAACTGAAGAAAAAAGACACAGTAATCGCTGCACTACAGCAAGAAGTCGATCAGCAACAAGCCGACGAAGAAAAAAGACAGCAACTCCGGCAGGAACTGGACGCCCTTCAGAAAGAACGGGATGCATTGGCACAAGTAGTATTTGAGCATTCAAAGGTTTCTACAAAAATAGAAAGGATCATTAATTCCTATAAAGCGTATGACAAGTCAGACGAGCAATTATCCGAAGAGGATTGGAAGTGCCTGATAGCCGAAACAGACATGCGTTGGAATAAAGTCATCACACGATTGAATGCCGAATACAAATTGTCGAAGACAGAGGTACATCTGTGCTGCCTGTTCCTAACAGACTTGCCCATAGCAAACTTGCCATATATAATACAGATAGCCCGAAACAGCATCTATAGAAAAGAAAAAGAAATTAGAAAAAAGATCGACTGTCCTCCAGAGATAAGTAAGCTAAAGGATTTTCTTGAAAATTATTAAATTATGCCGTTTTTAAGTAGAATTATGCCTCAAAAAGGTACTTTTCTCTAAAATGATACACTTTTGATACACTTGATTAGAATGAAATCTCGCTAAATTTGCGATATCAATAACGAAAAACAAAGAATATGAAAAAGTTATTATTCATTCTAATCTCATTCTTTGCCTGGGGAGTTTCGACTTACGCTCAAGGCTTTATTCAAGGTTTGGAAATTACTCTCCATAAGGATATAAAAGAGGACAATAATACAGACCAAGAAAATGGTCCTCAAACGCGTAGTCTCATTGTTCAACCTGCACATGCCTACCTATATAATAAGGTAGTATCTATATCTTTTGAGGAAGTGATGCCAACTGTTACTATCAAGATTATTAAGGAAGCTACTGGTGAAACTGTTTATTTGCAAGAATACATGAATCCAGCAACAGTCTCTGTAGACTTAAGCTTACAAGACTCTGGGACATATTATATAGAAATTGTTTCAGATGAAGTTTATCTGGAGGGTGAATTTATGCTTTAAATTTAAAGGAGAGACATTATGTTGGGAGTTGATAACACCAGTGAAGTACTTTACCACTATTTACGCGCATTACATGTAAAAGTGAGTAAGATGACCGTACACCGTTTGCTCGACAATCCGTTGGGCAACAGTATGCGAGGCATCAGTGACGCGCTGGACTCACTCCACATCAACAATGCGGTATATCAACTTCCCAAAGAATTCCTTGATAAATTGGAAGCCCCATGTATTGTTATCATTAATGATCATGATTCTCCCTTTTGCCTGGTTGAAAAAATAGAGGAAACATATATCACCCTATCTCACAGCCAACGCCTGAGAATAAGCAAACAACAGTTCTTACAGAAATGGACAGGCAGCGTATTAGTGGGTGAAATAACAGAAAACACGATTCAAGAGAAGAACTGCAAGCTGAAAGATACAGCAATATGGATTCAACGGCACCAACTATTGTTAGCCGGTATCATTACTATTTTACTGATACTATATAGCACAAGCCGTAATTACTCAGCAGAAATATCACTCTATTTGCTTACATTATGCATAGGGGTTCTTATATCTTCCGCGATACTATATAAAGAAACTGTCAACAGCCAGTTTTTGCATCGCTTTTGTCATATTGGCAAAACGATTGATTGTAATGAAGTACTACATTCTAAAGGTTCGCATATTATAGGAATAGGATTGGGAGAGTTATCATTACTCTATTTCAGTGTTTTATTGCTATTCGCCCTTATCTGTCCGTATGAGTTTTACTGCATTAGCGTAATATGCAGTATTATCGCAATAGGGTTTACATTATATTCTGTAATATATCAGCTTTTCATCATTCGCAAAGGCTGCATGCTCTGTATGCTTATTAATCTAACAGTATGGAGCAGTTGCGTAATACTGTATGTATTGCAAAATTACTCGAATAAGAGTTTTTCTGTTCCGGCAGTATTTACTTTTACAGCTATTTGCTGTATCACTTCAACAGGATGGTTACAAATCAAAACTTTATTAAGGGGAAATAACGAAAAGGAACAGTTCAAAGCACGGTTTGCAGATTTATTGAATCCGAAGGCTTTTCAAAAGTTGTTGTTTCTGAAACCACAAATCAAAGAAATGGTTAGTAACGACGTAGCATTGCACAATCCCATTACAAGTGCCAATCAAGTATTGATTGCAACCAATCCCAATTGCAAAAACTGCGCAAAAATCCATTCCTACATCAAAGAATTAGCTGCTACTATACCTGTATCATTGATACTTCTAACATTCTCCAATGATAAGTTGGGAGAAAAAGTTGCCAAAATTATTATTTCTGTCTATCTCACAAATGGGTGGGAGAAAGCCATACAACTACTGGAAGAATGGTACAAAACACAAAACATGAAAGAGATAGGAGGATACAACATTACCGAAGAAGCACATAACTTATGGAGACAGCAACAAATATATAGTTGGGAACAAAGCATTAATCAGACCCCTTCCATAATTGTTAATAGACATTACATTCCAAATGTCTATCATTTACCAGAATTAAGATATGTATTAACATAAAAATATTGTTTTGCAAAACACATAGTCAATAGGGTGATACTTTAAACTTCCCACAATCAACTTTGTTTCCTTACATTAAAATCTAAAAGATATGAAAACTTTAAAGAATTTTGAAGCGTTCAAATTGAACAAGGTTCAAATGAATGCTATTGCCGGTGGAAAAACATGCACTGTTACAATTGAGACCCCAGACGGACCGCTGCAGATCAAAGCGACAGTACCCAACAGCATGAGTAACGATGATGCTTCTGCAGCTATCCACGATAAGTATGCCCCCATATATGGTAACGAAAATATTTGCGTTACAAGATGCTCATAATAAGCCATTTCCGATAAATATGGCTTAAGTCCGTATTTTTAGGTATTAATAATCATTCCAATCGGAAAGTAATCACTATCTTTCCGATTGGAATAAAAATATAACATATTATGAGACCTCTGATATTTTTCGCACTATTATCAATAATATGCAGTTGTTCCTTGCATCCTCAAATGCCCAAAGGAAAGAATATAGCGATTAACCTCAAATTGGACAGCACTATTTCCAATCATGAGCAATGGGTATATCTGCATCGCTATGATGACAATGAATTCTTAATAGAAGATTCCGCTTTCATCAAAAAGGGACAAAAGGAAATAACGTTGTATGGATATACACCGGAAGAGCACGCTTACAGCGTTTTATTCGCTAAAAAAGGTCCTATTGAATTGTATCTGATATTAGCTCCAAACAGCTACATAGAGACAGACATCTCTGAGACTGACAATAAAATGAATGTTACAAAGAAAGTAAAGGGATCCTACGCTACCAATGAGCGTGTAGATAATATGGAAAAACAATCTGCCATCCACCAAAAGAAGAGGGAACTCTATGCTGAATTGTCCAGGCCCGACTTGTCAGACAACGAAGAAAAATGTATACACAAGCAGCTTGATATAGCCCAGATGCAACTTGACTCCATAGAGATGAGTCTAATCAACAACTCTCAATCACCATCTAATGTTTGGGGAGCATTATATCGATTTTCAGAGAAAGTGAAAAGAGATTCACTGACTACATTAGTAAAAAAAGCCTTGAAAAGATTTCCAAACAACAAAAAAATAAAAAGTCTTATTTATAAGCCGAAAAATGGATATCCCCCAGAGTCGGAAGCAAGCAAACAAAGAAGCGAACGGATCTTCCAAATTATTGATGCAAGAATAAATGAAAGCATCAAATTAAAAGAAAAGAAAGAAGAGACTACAACCAATGTAAACAACCTTACTTTCTTATCTGATAAGGGGGAAGAAGTGACAATTTCAAAATTAACAGGAGAGTATATCTTGATAGACTTCTGGGCAAGTTGGTGTATACCCTGCCTGGAGGGTATGCCTTATATAAAGCAAGCCGAAAATATGTGCAACGGAAAACTAAAGGTTTGCCTTATATCAATGGACAAAGACCACAAAACATGGAAAGAATGTATCGTGAGGTGGAAAGTGGAGAATTTCGTCAACTTAACTGCAATCAACTCTAAGGGAGAACAAATAGAAGGAGTTAATATAAAAGCAATCCCTTATAATTATCTATTAAATAAAGACCATGAAATTGTTGCCACTAATATTCATCAAAAAGAATTATTGGAAAAACTTAATGAATTAATGAAAAAGGAATAATGAAACACTTTCCCCACTACATCCAACACGACACCATGGACTGCGGTCCCACCTGCCTCCGCATGGTAGCCGCTTTCTATGGTAAGCATTATTCGCTGGAAGGGTTGAGGGAAAAGTCATTCATCACCCGTGAAAATGTAATGGCGGCGACTGGGCTTGTAGCAAGCAGTAGACGATCCTAAGTAAAAACTCTTAAAGAGAGTGTGCCAAAAGTTACACAGTATGTAGATAAACAATTATTTGTTTGTGATATACTAAATAACTTCTGGCACATCCCCTTTTTAAACAGATAATTATGAAATACAAACTCTTCTCTCTTTTTTTCATGCTCTTATTACCAATAAGTGGTCATGCGCAAAACGCAACTATTCTATTTTCGACAGAACAAGATTGCGAAATTTCTATCTATGAGCCTATAGATGGAGGATACAATAATCAACTACCAACAACAATACTTAAAGTTACAACAAATAAGCCATGTATTTATAGTACAGACATCGTCTCATTTAATTTTATATATTGCCAATTCTCACAAGGAACGAAATGTGAGGTTATTCTTTTTCCAAATGACTCTTTAAAGATACACATCAATAATAAACAAATAACATTTGAAGGAAGCAATCAAGATGGATTAGAATACTTACAGGACAAATTCACCAACGCCTCCCATTATGACCTCTATATGGGACCAATGGAAGAACTAATAAACGAATATGTTGGGCAAAAAAGAGAATTCAACACGATTATACCGGAAATACAGAAGAATATCATTCTTCCGACAATGAAAGCCATAAACGAAATACCACTAAGCACAACCACGTCTCAGGACTTTATCGATAAATTAGAAAAAGAAATTCTACTACAATACAACAGCTATCTAATTTTGCTCCTAAGAAGTATATTAGAGATAGAAGATTATAAAGTCACTGCTATTAAAGATAGTACAGAAATAGTCAATCAAATAGATAATCTATTTAAAACCACTGCACTACTTAGCCGGGAAACATTAAAATATGATTATGATTTATTCGTCTCCCAATATCTGGTGTTCTACTACGGGGAAGAAGCACCAGAAGAATGTGAGGAAAACATATTCGGACCTTATAGAAATATTTTATATGCACCTATAGATATGCATCCTGTTTTATTGGGGAAAGCATATCTCCGCCAATTGGAACGCAACACGCCGGTAATGAACCTTCCTAAAGTCCGAAAATATTTCAATGAGAAATTCCCTGATAGTCAATATACCGCTATTATTAATGATAAAAGCCGAAATGAAGAAGATTCAAAAGACTTCTTTTGCTCGTACATCAAACAGAACATAGATTCCTTATCACAACTCAGAACTATATCGGAGCTTAAAAACCAATATATATTCATTGATTTATGGGCAAGTTGGTGTATGCCATGTAGACATGAATTCAAGTATAAAAAAGAGTTGAATGAACTACTAAGTACTTATAAAGACATATCTGTAGTATATATATCTATCGATAGTTCCACACAAAAAGACAGTTGGCAACAATGCATCAATAATTACAAATTAAGCGGCTTTCACTTACTGGCAGCCTCCGAATTACAAAAGAGTATTCAGAAACAAATATATGGAAGTGATGAATTCACAATACCCCGATACATATTGCTTAACTCAGATGGTAAAATTCTGCATAAGAATTTACCACGTCCCAGCCATATTTCAGATTTAAAAGAAGTATTAGATAAGATAATGCAATGACATTTGTTCCTTACTATCCTCAGCATGACACCATGGATTGTGGCCCCACCTGCCTCCGCATGGTAGCCGCCTTCTATGGCAAACGTTATTCGCTGGAAGGGTTAAGGGAAAAGTCATTCATCACCCGTGAAGGGGTATCCATGCTTGGTATCAGCGAAGCGGCAGAAAAGATTGGTTTTCGCAGCATTTGCGTACAAGTGGGTTATGAAAAGCTACAGGAAGCTCCTTTGCCCTGCATCATACATTGGAACCAGCAGCACTTTGTCGTAGTATATAAGCTCAACGATAAGCATGTTTGGGTGGCCGACCCCGGTGCAGGAAAACTAAAATATACCAAAGAAGAATTTTGTAATTGCTGGCTGAGTTCCCGAAAGAATGAAGAAGACACAGGTGTGGCGTTGTTGCTGGAGCCCACACCCGAATTTTATACAATAGAGGACGAGGGAGACGAAGTGAATCGCAGAGGTTTTAGCTTCCTCTACTCCTATCTCCGCCCGTACCGGGGGTTGGTGGGGCAACTGCTTTTAGGTCTGCTACTGGGCAGTATGATACAGCTCATGTTACCCTTCCTCACACAATCGGTAGTAGACTTCGGCATCAACAACCAGAATCTCGGTTTTATCTATCTGGTACTGATTGCCCAATTGATGCTGTCTTTCAGCAGCAGTGCCGTAGATTTCATACGGGGCTGGATATTGCTACATCTGGGCACACGCATCAACATCGCCCTCATATCAGACTTCCTTATCAAACTGATGAAGATGCCTATCAGCTACTTCGACAGCAAAATGACAGGAGACATCCTGCAACGCATCAACGACCACAAGCGCATACAGGATTTCCTGACGGGAAGTAGCCTCAGCGTTATCTTTTCCGTATTCAATATTATCATCTTCGGCATTGTACTGTTGGTGTACAGTGGCATGATATTCCTTATCTTCATGGGCGGAAGTGCCCTGTACGTTGCATACGTCTGGCTATTCATGAAGAAGCGCGCCGAACTGGATCACAAGCGTTTTGCCCAGCAGAGTGCCAATCAAAGTACGGTAGTGCAATTAGTGAACGGCATGCAGGAGATTAAACTCAGTGCCTGCGAACAACAGAAGCGCTGGGAATGGGAGCGAATACAAGCGAAGCTATTCAAAGTAAACATCAAAAGCCTTGCCCTGCGACAGTATCAGGATTCGGGAGCAGTGCTGATTAATCAAAGCAAGAACCTACTGATAACCGCACTT
>OIXH01002245.1_pt1 | contig 19682 bp, 17 predicted proteins | sample 1587741 | NCBI WGS metagenome assembly OIXH01 (sample SAMEA3888916, study PRJEB22519) | human gut metagenome | biome: human gut; feature: human-associated habitat; material: faeces | place: Denmark | collected 2011 | reverse complement strand
GTCCATCTTGCCGATGGCGCCGATATCGCCGCAGCAGATCTCCTTGGTCTCCTCGCCCTTCTTGCCCTTCATGGTGTACAGACGGCCCAGCTTTTCGGTGTTGCCGGTGGTCATGTTGTACAGGGACATATCGCCGGTGACCTTGCCGCGGATGACCTTGATCATGGAGTACTTGCCGTACTGGTCGGAGATGGTCTTGAACACAAAAGCGGCGGTGGTGCCGTTGGGATCGTAAGCGACCTCGATGGCGTTGCCGTCGTCGTCCTCGGCAGCCTCGGCGGGCATGTCGGTGGCCACGGGAACCAGATCCACGATAGTCTGCATCAGCATGTCAACGCCCATACCGGTGACGGCGGAGCCACACAGCACGGGGCAGACGGTACCCTCGCGGACGCCGATCTTCAGACCCTTGGCCATATCCTCGGCGGACAGCTCCATGGTCTCGAAGAACTTCTCCATCAGCTCCTCGTCGGCGCCGGCGGCGGCTTCCATCAGCTCGGAGCGCAGGGCCTCCACCTCGTCGGCCATGTCGGCGGGGATGGCGCACTCGCCCTTGGCGTCGTAAGCCTTGTTGTGCAGCAGGTCGACGATCACGGTGACGGCCTTGTTGGCGTCAGCCTTGGTGGCAACGATGGGTGCGATGGCGGTGCCGAACTTGGCCTTGACAGTCTCGATGCAGCTGGCGTAGTCGGCGTTGGCCTCCTCCACGCGGTTGATGAACATCATGCGGGGCTTCTTGCCCAGCATCTTCCAGGTACGCTCCATACCGACGGACAGGCCGTCCTTGGCGTTGCCCACGATGACGGAGCACTCGGCGGCGCGGATGGCGCACACGGCCTCACCGGCGAAATCGAAGTTGCCGGGGGCGTCCATCACGTTGATCTTCTTACCCTTATACATGACGGGAGCAAAGGCCAGAGAGATAGAGATCTGGCGCTTGATCTCCTCGGCGTCGTAGTCACAGGTGGTGTTGCCGTCAGCGGTCTTGCCCAGACGGTCAATACCCTTGGTCATGTACAGCATCTGCTCCACCAGAGAGGTCTTGCCGGAGCCGCCGTGGCCCAACAGGGCAATATTGCGAATGTCGTTTGCAGTCATAATGGTGTGTTCTCCCTTCAATTTGATCCAGCGCACGGGCGCTGCCGCGCGCAATACGCTCAACATGACGATTATAGCTCACTTTTGCAAGTCTGACAACCTTTATTTTTAATATTTGTAGGAAAAATCCCCTGTCTTACGGGAGATTTCGTCAACTTATACAACAAGCTTTCCCTTTTTCTGGTCAGGTCGACCAGAGTCGAAAAGCCACGGCGGAAAATCCGCCGTGGCCTTCTCGTTTTATAAACCTTAGTAGTGCTTCACCAGTCCGCTCAGCAGCAGCGTCGGCAGCAGCCACAGCGCCAGAAAGCCCAGCATGTACAGCGGCGACAGCGTGCCGTAGCTGCCCACGGAGGTCAGGTAATAGGTCAGCAGTAAACCCACCACCGCACCCAGATAGCACAGCCACGTTCCCGTCCGGGTGGCACTGCGCAGGCGGCGGGAGCCGATAGTGGCCTCGGCCAATGGCATCAGCCCCTCCCGGTAGATCACGGCGTTGGGGGCCTCGCCCCGCTGCTCCATGGCGTCGGACAGGGCCAGCCGGGCGGAGACATTGGGATAGACCGGCTTGCAGTCCAGTCCGAACTTCCGCTTCAGAAGTCCCGGCGTCACATTGCCGCTGCGCACCGCCAGCACAGGCCGCATGCCCGCCCGGTGCAGTGCCCGCAGCGCCCAGTCCACATTGCGGGAGGGCTGGTACTTGATGACGAAGATGGCGCCCAGCACGCCGTCGATCGCCAGAAACACACCGGTTTGCAGCTTCAGGTCGTGGGGCAGCGTCACCTTCTGCTTGCGCATGAAATACGCGCTGCCCATGGCGACGGTCTCGCCCCGGATCATGCCGGTCACGCCGCCCTCCTCGCAGAAGCGCAGATCATCCACACGGGCGGAGAACCCGCCCTCCGCCGCCAATTGCTGGCGAAACAGGGGCGACAGCTGGCTGTGCGCCGCCTGCGCCATCCCGGCGGCGTAGGAGAGCATCTTGATGCGCTCCTCGCCATAGACCTTGTAGCCGTTGAACGCCACCGTGCCGGTGGGGAACAGGTCGTTCTCCGTCACCAGCAGCTGGCGGCTGCGGCTCAGAGGCAGCGCCCCGGCATAGCCCGCCAGCGCGCTGCCGCCCCGTGTGAGACGGTGCTGTAAGCGGTGCAGCGGCAGCGCCGCCGTCAGCGGCAGCGACAGGGGCAGCGACACCGTCAGGTGGGCCGACCAGACCCGTAGGAAGCTCTCCATGCCCTGCCCGGACAGGCACACCACGGCGGAAAGCACCGTGGCGGCGCTCAGCAGCAGCGGCGTCAGATACCACTGCCAGCGACAGGCGGGATCGGGCTTGTCCGTCATGCGGTAAAAGCCCTCCAGCCGTCCCTTCTGCTTGCAGATACCCATGTCCAGCTGGGACGCCACATAGGGCGGCTCGCCGCCCACATTGGCCAGCTGGAACGCCTCGCGCCGTGTCTCGGAGCGCAGCAGCAGCGCCCACTGCTCCATCCACATCAGCAGCGCCGTGGTGGCGGCAAATGGCATGTGACCGTCCTGGGTAATAGCGGCGGACACGATGCCGTCAAACGCCACCGCAAAGACCAGCAGCAGCGCACCGAAGGCGCTGGTGACATGGCCCTTTTTCAGCTCCTGAAAGGCGTATTTCCACACGTCCATCGCGAAGATGGCCGCCAGCATCATCACGCCTACCGGCAGATGGCCCCGCAGCATGGCGCTCTCCTGCCACGCGGCAGGCATATAGCCCAGCCCGTCCAGCACCGCCAGCGCGATCAGCGCGGCCACGGGAAAGCTCAATATGGTCAGCGACCGGTTCAGGTGCTTGGCCCGGCGCTTTTCCGCCCGGAACGCCTCGTCGCTGTCCGGCTCCGGCGCAAGCGGCTCCAGCTCCGGTTCCGGGCGCTCCGGCTCCGCCCACAGCTGCTCGGTATCGTGCCGCCGGGGCTTTTTCCGGGCATGGAGGCGGGCCGTCAGCTCACGCAGCCGCTCCCGCAGAGTAAGCGGCTCCTCCAAGATCCCGTCGTCATTCTCCGCCAGCACCGCGTCCACCGTGTCGTACATGACGTTTTTCAGCGACACCCGATCCGGCGGCAGCTCCTCCTCCAGCTCCGGTGCAGGCGGCACGTAGGGCTTCGGCGGCTGGCCGGTGCGGATCACCGGAAGCTCCGTGGTGTCGCCCTTTTCCGCCTTTCTGCGGCGCTTCCGCTTCTTCTCCCGCTTTTCCGTTTTGGGCAGGCGGGTGGTGATTTCCTCTTCCTGCTCCGGTTCAGGTTCGGGGGCAGATTCCGGTTCCGGAACGGGTTCGGGTTCCGGGACAGGTGTGGGCGCAGGCTCCTCTATCGGGGCAGGCTGACGCCCACCCTTGCCGTATTCGGCCAGGATGGATTCCAGCGTAAACGCCTCGTCCTCAGGGACGGCGGGGGTATGCAGTTGTTCCTCGTCTTGCCTGCGCATGGATATCCTTTTTCTCAGCTCCGCTGGCGCACCGCCTCATACAGCAGGATAGCCGCTGCGGCGGAGGCATTCAGGGAGGAGATCTGTCCTTTCATGGGGATGCTGACCAGAAAATCGCAGTTTTCCGCCACAAGGCGGGTCATGCCGTCGCCCTCGGAGCCGATGACGATGGCGGCAGGGCCTTTCAGGTCGGCGTTATACAGGGTGGTGTTGCCGTCGGCGGCGGTGCCGAACACCCAGACGCCCTGCTTTTTCAGGTCTTTCAGCAGCGAGGGGATGTTGGCCACCCGCGCCACCGGCATATAGCTGACCGCACCGGCGGAGGTCTTTGCCACGATGGCAGTCAGTCCCGCGCTGCGGCGCTTGGGGATGATGACGCCGTGGGCCCCGGCGCACTCGGCGGTACGGAGGATGGCGCCCAAATTGTGGGGATCGGAGATCTCGTCGCAGATCACCAGCAGCGGCGCTTCGCCCCTGTCGGCGGCGGTCTGCAAAATGCTCTCCACCGTCACATATTCCCGGACGGCGGCCAGCGCGATAACGCCCTGATGGGCGTGGGTGCGAGACATGGCGTCCAGCTTGCGGCGGTCGGCCTCCACCACCACAACACCCGCCGCGCGGGCCTTGGAGGCGATGTGGCCCAGCGTCTTGTCCGTCTCGCCCTTGGCAAGATAGATCTTGTCGATGGCCGTTCCGGCCCGCAGCGCCTCGATCACCGCGTTGCGTCCCTCGATCATGCCGTCTGCCTCCGCCTCCGCCACAGGGCGGCGCTTCGGCGCGGTCGTCTGCTCTTTCATAGAAACAATTCCTTTCCAGATATATCGATTCAGTATTGATTATACCATACCCCCACCGCAAGATAAAGTCCGATTCATAGAAATTTTACAGAAAATCCGCCAATGTGCCGCTTGTGGCGTACCGCCCTTTGTGGTATACTGTCATTTATACTTTATGATACCCGGATATCTCTTTAAGGAGGGTTCCATGGCAGATAACAACAATAACCGCGACAACCGGAACAATAACAACAAAAACAACAACCGCATGCGGGGCATCCTGACGCTGGTGCTGTGGGCCGTGGTGCTGACGGTGGCGATGAACTACATCAGCGCCTACTCCGGTAACACCGCCAACAAGACCTCCAGCCACGAAATCAAGTACAGCGAAATGGTGGACATGGTGGAGAAGGATCAGGTCAAGGAGATCCTATTCAGGGACAGCACCATTTACATCACACCGGTGGACGGCTATACCTACACCGAGGAGGTGGAGGAGGGCAGCACCGCGCAGCCCAAGAGCTACACCCAGTCCAAGGAGACCCAGCTGACGCTGTTCACCAAGCAGCTGTCCGACAGTCAGCTGCTGCCCCTGCTGGAAGAACACAATGTGGCGTACACCGGCTACTATAAGGCGCAGCTGAGCCCGGTGCTGACCTTCATGGCCAGCTACGTGCTGCCCATCATCATTATGGTGAGCCTGTTCATGCTGGTGATGCGGATCCTCAGCAAGTCCGGCGGCGGCTTCGGCGGCATTGGCAGCGTGGGCAAGTCCAACGCCAAGGTGTACATGGAAAAATCCACCGGTGTCACCTTCAAGGACGTGGCCGGTCAGGACGAGGCCAAGGAATCCCTGGAGGAGATCATCGACTTCCTGCACAACCCCGGCAGATACACCGCCATCGGCGCCAAGCTCCCCAAGGGCGCGCTGCTGGTGGGCTCTCCCGGTACCGGTAAGACTCTGCTGGCCAAGGCGGTAGCCGGCGAGGCCGGCGTCCCCTTCTTCTCCATTTCCGGTTCCGGCTTTGTGGAGATGTTCGTGGGTGTGGGCGCCAGCCGTGTCCGCGACCTGTTCAAGGAGGCCGCCAAGGTCGCGCCCTGCATCATTTTCATCGACGAGATCGACGCCATCGGCAAGACCCGCGACAGCCGCTTCGGCGGCGGCAACGACGAGCGGGAGCAGACCCTGAACCAGCTGCTGGCGGAGATGGACGGCTTTGACCCCAGCAAGGGTATCATCGTGCTGGCCGCCACCAACCGTCCGGAGGTGCTGGACAAGGCGCTGCTGCGTCCCGGCCGCTTCGACCGCCGCATCACCGTGGACCGTCCCAATCTGGCGGGCCGTCTGGCGACCCTGCAGGTTCACACCCGCAACATCAAGCTGGCGGAGGACGTCAATCTGGAGAAGATCGCCCAGGCGACCGCCGGCTGCGTGGGTGCCGACCTTGCCAATCTGGTGAACGAGGCCGCTCTGCGGGCCGTCCGCAAGGGCCGCAGAGCCGTGAATCAGAACGATCTGCTGGTGTCCTTTGAGCTGGTCATCGCCGGCAGCGAGAAAAAGGGCACTGTCATCACCGAGCAGGAAAAGCGCATCATCGCCTATCACGAGGTGGGTCACGCGCTGGTGGCCGCCAAGCAGAAGAACGCCCAGCCTGTCAGCAAGATCACCATCGTGCCCCACACGCAGGGTGCGCTGGGCTACACGCTGCATTTGCCGGAGGAGGAGAAGTTCCTCATGTCCAGGGAGGACATTCTGGCGGAGATCCGTACCCTGCTGGCAGGCCGTTCCAGCGAGGAGGTGGTGTGCAACACCATGACCTCCGGTGCCGCCAACGACATTGAGCGGGCCACGGAGATGGCCCGGAATCTGGTGGCCCGGTTCGGTATGTGCGACGAGTTCGACATGGTGGCGCTGGGCACGGTGCAGAGCCAGTATCTGGACGGCGGCTACTCCATGACCTGCGCGCAGGAGACCTACGCCGCCGCTGACCGCGAAACCATCAAGATCATCCGCCAGTGCCACAAGGAAGCCAAGGAGATCCTGATGGAGAATCGGGAACTGCTGGACAAGATCGCCGCGTACCTGCTGAAGAAGGAGACCATCACCGGTCAGGAGATGATGGCCATTATCGAGGGCCGCGACCCCGAGACCGTGGACAACTACGGCGCCACACGGGAGCCGGAGCAGCCCCTGTTCCGTCCCAGCGTGCCGGAGACCATCGAGGCGCCCGCCAAGCACATCAACATCGTCTCCCAGCCCATCCCCATGCCGGACTTCGACGCGAAGCCGGAGGAGGGAAAGGCGGAAGATCAGCCGGAGAATACCTCCGAGGGCGAATCCACGGAGGATAAGCCGGAAGACAAGCCGGAATAAGTAAATACCCTACAGGGGCGGACAGTTCGTCCGCCCCTGTCATAAAATAAAAGACGTCGGTGATGATTGATTATGAGCAGATTGCAAGACCTCTGCAAAGAGCGGGGCTTTACCCAGATCAAAATGCAGATGCTGACCGGCATCGACCAAAGCGCCTATTCCCAGATCGAACGGGGTGAGCGGTATCTCAGCTTTGAGCAGTGTCGCCGTGTGGCCTTGGCGCTGGATACCAGTATGGACTATCTGGCGGGGCTGACCGATGAGAAAAAGCCCTATCCCCGCAGAAAATGATATGAAAACAAAAGGAGGCACCCGCGCCAACGGCGCGGGTGCTTCCTCTTATGATGTCAGTTTTCCGGGAATGTCCGCGCTGTGTCGCACAGCAGGGGCAGCGCCTTTTCAAACTCCACACCGTACCAGTCCGCCTGCGGGTCGCGGGCGGTGACGTCGATGCAGGCCAGCGTGAAGCGCACCGCCAGCGAGGCGGCCTCCTCCAGCGAAAGTCCCCGCATCATGCCGCCCACCACCGTGGCGGCGAAGATGTCGCCGGTGCCGTGGAAGGAGCCGCGCTGCCGCCGGTCAAGGCAGGTGAAATATGTGTCGGTACAGCTGTCGTAGCCCATGGCGCCCAGCTTGTCCGGCGTGAAGGATACGCCGGTGAGCACCACGCGCTTTGCGCCCAGCGCCGCCACGCCCCGCAGCAGCTCCCGGACAAAGGGCTCGTCCATCTCCTCCCGGTAGGGCGTACCGGTGAGGAGACACGCCTCCGTCAGGTTGGGGATGGCCACATCGGCCTGCGACACCACCTGCGCCATGACGGAGGGGAAGTCCGGCCCGAAGCCGGTGTAGAGCTTTCCGTGATCGGCCATGGCGGGATCCACGAAGATCATGGTGTCAGAGGATCTTACGGCGTCGAAGAAATCCAGCACCTGCCGCACCTGCGCGGCAGAGGCGATATAGCCGGTGTACAGCGCGTCAAAGTGGACGTGCTGGGAGCGCCAGTGGGCGGCGATAGCCGTCAGCTGATCGGACAGGTCGCGGCTGACGAAGCCGGGGAAGGCGGTGTGGGCGCTGAGGACGGCAGTGGGTACGATGGCACACTCCACGCCCAGCGCGGAGATCACCGGCAGCGCCACGGTCAGGGAGCAGCGTCCCAGACAGGAGATATCCTGAATGGATGCGATACGTTTCATGAGGGGATACCTCCGTTTCAGGTATTTCTGGTGCGGGCGGCGGGACTCGAACCCGCACGCCTTACGGCAATGGAACCTAAGGGGTATGTCACCTTAGTGAAAGATTTTCAGAGCCCTCCATATCATAAGGGAAGGGCATCTTTTCCAACGCTTCAAAAGATATTCGGCCGTGACCGGCCGAACACCTGCTAAATCATAGCATACTCTGCCGGAAAAGTATAGCGTTATCATGATTTTGCTGGAAAGAAAATTTTAGCGGTCTCTGCATAACACAGGTGGTAATGCGAGTGCTATTCATTCATTTTCTAACGAGGGACTCGTTTCTCAGTGTTTTATTATCCTACATATCCAATTCGCTTTTGTATTTGAGCATGACCCAAGAGCGCGCATATCACTTTCTGCGAAGACGGCCTTCTCTTTATCCTTAATAAACGCTAAATTCGCCGAACAGTTTATTGATACGGTTGACAAACACAGCGCTCGAAAGTATAATGAACTTATACCCCTTACAGTATGGAGGACTTGGTTATGAAACAGTGTATGGATGCAGAAAACTTGCACCGTCGTTTGAAAAAAATTATTGGGCAGGTACAGGCAATCGACCGGATGGTGGACGAGGATGTCCCCTGTGAGGATATTCTTTCCCAGATCAATGCGGCAAAGTCGGCGCTGAACGGCTGCGGAAAGGTTGTGCTGGAGGGACATATTCAGCACTGTGTCCGCGACGGCATCGAACACGGCGACGCAGATAAGACCATCGAGAGCTTCGCCAAAGCCGTGGAGCGCTTTGCCAATATGCAGTGAAATACAAAGAAAAGTCGGTCCAAATGGACTGGCTTTTTCTTTCGCCCTCTTGACAACCTATACCCCCATCCGTATAATATACATATACCCCATATGGTATGGAAAGGAGGCTCGTCTATGAAACGAGTTATGGAGAAGCTGGAACATCTTTTGGAGTTTGGAGGTATAAAGAAAGACATTGTACTGCTTGTGATCTCCGGTGTTGCCGTTGTTTGCAGTCTTTTCAAATTTCAACCGCTTCCATTTGACATGGCATGGTTCGCAATCGTGCTGTGCGGTTTGCCCATTATTTTGGAAGCGGTTATTGGATTGGTCACAGCTTTTGACATTAAAGCGGATGTGCTGGTTTCCCTGGCATTGATTGCGTCTGTCTGCATCGGAGAGACCTTCGCCGCCGGTGAGGTGGCGGTCATTATGCAGCTCGGCGCACTGCTTGAGGAACTGACCGTCGCAAGAGCCAGAGCCGGGATTGAAAAGCTGGTGCATCTGACACCGCAGACTGCGCGGGTGCTGAGAAATAGAACAGAGGAGATCATTCCCGCCGAGCAGGTCAAGGTTGGCGACCGCATCCGTGTGCTTCCCGGCGAAAGTGTGCCTGTGGATGGTGTTATCCTCTCCGGCCAGACCTCTATCAATCAAGCGGTCATGACCGGCGAATCCCTCCCTGTGGACAAAACCGTGGGCGATACGGTATCCAGTGGCACAGTCAACCAGTTTGGTGCATTCGAGATGGAAGCGACGAAGGTTGGTGAGGACAGCTCCATCCAGCGGATGATTCGTCTCGTACAGTCGGCGGATGCGGGCAAAGCGAAAATCGTGGGAATTGCCGACCGCTGGGCGACATGGATCGTCGTCATCGCCTTGTCTGCAGCGGCGCTGACCTGGATCATTTCCGGACAGATCATCCGCGCGGTCACGATTCTGGTCGTGTTCTGCCCCTGCGCATTGGTGCTGGCAACTCCCACAGCCATTATGGCGGCTATCGGCAACGCAACGAAGCACGGTTTTCTCGTCCGCGAGGGCGATGCGCTGGAGCGGCTTGCCAAAGCGAAGGTCATTGCATTTGATAAGACAGGTACCCTGACCTATGGCACTCCGGAGGTCGTTGCAGTGGAAAGCATTTCGGAAGCATTAGACAAAAATGAAATCTATCGACTGGCTGCTGCAGCGGAACAGCTCTCAGAGCATCCGCTGGGGAAAGCGATTTTGAGCTGTTATAAGAAATCCGGAGAGACGCTGGCTGAAGCGAAGGATTTCCAAATGATTCCCGGCCGCGGCGTGTGTGCCGTTGTGGAGGGAAAAACCGTTCTTGCGGGCAACCCGGAGCTGCTGCGGGAACACGGGGTTGCCCTCGACGATGTTCCGTCAGCGGAAGCTTATATCCGGCAGGGCTGCACTGTAACTTATGTTGCAGTAGATGATATTTTCGTCGGCTTTCTTGCCCTTTCCGATACCCTGCGGAAGGAGAGCGCTGCGACGATTGCCTCTCTGTCCGAACTGGGCGTACAGCCGGTGCTTCTGACCGGCGACCATGAAGCCGCCGCAAAAGCCATTGCGGACAAGTTGCATATCGGCGAGGTTCGAGCGAACTGTCTGCCGGAGGATAAGCTGAAATACATCGGGGAATATCAGGGCAAAAATATGCCCGTCTGCATGATCGGCGACGGCGTGAACGACGCCCCGGCACTTAAAAAAGCGGATGTGGGCATTGCCATGGGCGGCGTAGGCAGCGACATTGCCGTTGATGCGGCGGATATCGCGTTGGTGGATGACGAGGTCAAGGAGCTTCCGCATCTTGTGGCGCTGTCCAAGCGGATGATGACCACCATCAAGCTGAACATGACCTTCTCCATGACGCTGAATTTCATTGCGATTGCTCTGGCGATTATTGGGACGCTCAATCCAGTTGTCGGCGCGCTGGTACATAACGCAGGCTCAGTGCTTGTGATCACAAACTCGGCATTTTTATTGAAATGGAGGAAAAAGTAATGGCAATCAAAATCATCGGTCTCATCATCGGCATTCTCGTTTTCGGTGCAGGTATCTACTATCTTGCCAAGGAGAAACACGACCCCGAATCGAAAAAGATTTATTCCATTGTCAGCGCTGTAGGCGGCGTTATCGCGGTCGCGTGCGCATTGCTCTTGATTTTCTGAAGAACGGCAAAAAGAAAAGCAGAAGGTTTAACGGGTGAGCCTTCTGCTTTTTGTTTGCAAAGTGCAAAACGCGCTATTCTGTTTTATTTAAGAATTTCTTATAACTCATATCCATTCCCAGAGCGCCGAGCGGAGCGGTAATCAGGATGCCGAGCACGGCAACCGAAAGAACAATGCTCCCGCAGGAAAGTCTCATGGCGAGCGGTACCGAACCGATAGCCGCCTGGTTTTCAAACGAAAACCAAGCGGCTATGTATATGCAATTCGGTTCAATAAACAGAAAGTTATCAAATTGATGGCATATCAATCAAATTGTAATCTCATATAAGCAGGATTTGCCGTCGCGCAACCAGGAACGCAGCAGCTTCGTATGTACCGGTCGCTGCAAGACTTCCGAAAACATCCGCTCGGTAAAGAAGCGGGAACATTCGCATAGCGATTTCGGAAGCTCGCCGTCATACTGCTCCGCCATTGGACAGATACAGCGATTCTGATTGACATCGTAGAGAATCTTTCCGTTTTCATGATCGACCTGAATCGCAAACCCAAATTTTTCTTCCAAAAAGCGGACAAATCCATATAAGTCACCCGCAAATTGCGCGGTCATTTCCCCGCGTCCACAGGCTTCGTAGTGACAATTTGCACAATGTTTGAGACATGCATCCAGTTCCTTTGCGGAGCAGTTATCAGCCACTCCCTGAAGCAGTGCCATTGCCCATGTTGTTGAGAATTCATTCATAAGGCCGCCCTCCGTAAATTCGATTTATCGATATTTGTATTATAGCACATACTTGTGAAAAAATCTACCGATATGGTGCGGGCGAAGGGACTTGAACCCCCATGTCGATAGACACCAGATCCTAAATCTGGCGCGTCTGCCAATTCCGCCATGCCCGCTTATCTGAAAATATACTATTATAAAGAAAAAATGACCAAAACCGTAGCCGCTTTGGAGCGTGACCTCGGAACCCTCAAGGCCGGGCGTGCGAACCCCCAGGCCCTTGACCGCATAATGGTTGACTATTACGGCTCTCAGGTGCCGATAAACCAGCTGGGCAATATATCCTCCCCCGAAGCGAGGCTGCTGGTCATCTCCCCCTATGACGCCACTATGATAAAGGAAATAGAGAAGGCTATACAGAAGTCCGACCTGGGCATTAACCCCAGCAACGACGGCCGCCTCATACGTCTCGTATTCCCCGAGCTCACCGAGGAGCGCCGAAAGGAGCTTGTAAAGCTGGTGCGCAAGAAGGGCGAGGAGTCTAAGGTAGCTATACGTTCTATCCGCCGCGACGCCATCGATACCATTAAGAAGGCCAAGAAGGACGGCGATATAACTGAGGACGACCAGAAGCGCCAGGAAGAGCAGGCCCAGAAGGCTACCGATGAGTTCATAAAGAACATTGACAAGGTCATTGCTGATAAGGAAAAGGAGATAATGACGGTTTGATATCCGTACTTGGATACGAGCTTGGAAGGGCGAGAGAGCTGCTGGAAGCCGAAGGATACAGCGTGAGGTGCGTAGAGACCCGCAGCCGCAAGGGACTTAACGGCAACGAAAAACGGGTGATAAGGCAGCGTACTGATGGCAATGCGGTTGAGCTCATATGGGCCCTGTTCAAAACAGACTGCGAATATGGGGGATAGCGGTTAGTTCCGCATCCCCTTTTGTATCGGAGGATATTTTTACACAATGGCAAAGATACAGCCTCAAAGCGTAGGCTTGGCGCCGGAACTGCCACGGCATATAGGCATAATAATGGACGGCAACGGCCGTTACGCCACGCGGCGGGGCCTGCCGAGAAAGCTTGGCCACCGGGCAGGAATGGAACGGCTGCGGGGGCTTATACGTTTTTCATCGGATATAGGTATTGAGGTGCTGTCGCTGTACGCCTTTTCCACCGAAAACTGGAAGCGGCCCAAGGAAGAGATAGGGGCGCTGTTCGATCTTTTTCTGGAATACTTTATAAGCGAACTGGACGACCTGGATAAAAACAACGTCTGCATACGCATAATGGGCGACATGTCCGCATTTCCGGAAAAAATGGGCCGGGAGACGGACGAGGCCATGTACAAAACCAGAAACAATACCGGCCTGAAGCTCAATATTGCATTGAACTACGGCAGCAGGGCAGAGGTGGTACGCGCCTGCAATACCCTTATTGAGCGCGGAAAGCCCGTAGACGAAGCTGATCTTATGAACGCCCTGTATACCGCAGGACTGCCGGATCTTGACCTGATAATCCGTACGGCGGGAGAGCAGCGGTTATCCAACTTCATGCTGCTTCAGGCGGCATACGCTGAGCTGGTGTTCACGGACGTGACATTTCCCGAGCTTACGGACGAAAGATACGCGGACTGCATAAGGGAATACCAACGGCGCACCAGAAGGTTCGGCGCGGTGACGGAATAAATCATCAAAAAGGAGAAGCGGCGTAATGGATAGTGGCAGGAAAACCAGAGTAATAGTAGGCGCGTTGCTGGGGTTGCTTTTCGTGGGCATAGTGGCTCTCGGCAGCATATTCCGCACCGTGGTATTTACCGTGGCGGCGGTGATAGCGGTATATGAGATGTCAAACATGATCTATAAAAAGACGGAAAAGAACATATTCGCGGCGCCCGCATACATCTTTGCGGCGCTGTGCTTCCCCGTAGCCTCATTTCCGGCGGCCCTGGCGGCGAGGATGAGCGCCGCTACCGCCATAATGCTCCTCGGGGCGCTGTGCCTGATGCTCATTGCGGCGGAGAGGGTATTCAATAAGCTGCGCACCACGGAGGAGAGCATATACTCCGCGTTCATGCTCATATACCCCATGTCGCTGTTTGGGATGCTGGCGCTGATAATGCCCGCCGACGGGCTCACCTCACCGAAAAACGTGGGCCTGCTGCTGGTATTCATATGCCCGCTCATGGGCGACATGCTGGCCTATTACATAGGCTCCTCCATGGGCAAGCGAAAGCTCTGCCCCGAGATAAGCCCTCATAAGACGGTTGAGGGAAGCTACGGAAGCTTTCTCGGCGGACTGCTGGGCGGCTTCGCGTGCTTCCTGCTGCAATTCATATGGGGGCTGCGCCTGCCCATACTTCCCATGCTGCTCGTAGGTATTATCTGCGGCGGGGTAGGGCAGATAGGCGACCTGTTTGCGTCCGTCATAAAACGCTGGGCAGGGGCAAAGGATTACGGCAACATATTTCCCGGCCATGGCGGGGTGATAGACAGGTTGGACAGTGTGCTCATGTGCGCACCGGTGGTGCTGTGTTACGTATGGCTCAGCATGCTGGGCTAAAGGAATGCAATAGATAATGAAGAATATAGCTGTTTTGGGCTGCACAGGCTCCATAGGCAGGCAGACCCTTGACGTTATCAGGGCTAATCCGGATAAATTCCGGGCGGCCGTGCTTTGCGCGGGCAGAGATGCCGGCGCCATGTTTAAAGCGGCGGAGGAATTCCGCCCGGATTATATTGCCATGGCGGAGGAGGCTGCGGCGGATAAGCTCAGGCAAAGCGGAATAAAGGCAAAAATAGCCGGCGGTGAACAGGCGGTGCTGGAAGCGGCGGCCTATGAGGGCGCCGACATAATAGTAAACGGCATAAGCGGCTTTTCAGGAATGAAGCCGCTGCTTGCAGCGCTGGAAGCGGGCAAAACCGTTGCCCTTGCAAACAAAGAAAGCATCGTCTGTGCCCACGACCTGGTAAATGCCGCGCTGAAAAAGGGCGGTGCCATAATACCGGTGGACAGCGAACAGAGCGCCATATTCCAGTGCATGGCGGCGGGAAACCACGGCGAGATACAAAGGCTCATACTTACGGCCTCCGGCGGTCCCTTCAGGGAATATACAAAGGAACAGCTCAAAACCGTCACGCCGGAGCAGGCAGGGCATCACCCAACCTGGAAAATGGGCAGAAAGATCACTATAGATTCCGCCTCCTTTTTCAACAAGGGCCTCGAGATAATGGAGGCGAGCTATCTTTTCGGCATACCCGGGGAAAGGATAAGCGTATTGGTACACCCGGAGTCCATAGTGCATTCCATGGTGGAATACACGGACGGATGCAATATGGCACAATTATCCAGGCCCGATATGCGGCTTGCAATACAATATGCGCTGACATACCCGGAGAGGACTCCCGGCGAGTTTGGAAGGCTTCGCCTTGAGGACATGGGCAAAATAAGCTTTTATGCGCCTGATACCGATAAATTTCCGGCAATACCCATGGCGTATGAGGCGCTGCGCGAAGGAAGAAACCTGCCCATAGTGTATAACGGCGCAAACGAGGCGGCGGTGGATATGTTCATACGGGGCAAGATACGCTTTGACGAGATAGCCGACGTGGTCGGATACGCCATGAGCAGGGCGGACAGGGGGAATATACTCTCCCTTGAGGACATAATAAAAATAGACAGGCAGGCGAGGAAGCTTGCATTTGAGAAAGGAAACGCATAAATGACGCTGTTGTCAATTGTTGGCGCGCTGCTGGTGCTTACGGTGCTGGTATTCGTACACGAACTTGGGCATTTTTACGCGGGCAAAAAGCTTGGCTTCAGAATAGACGAGTTCGCCATAGGAATGGGTCCTGTGGTGTGCAGCAAGGAGAAAAACGGTACCCGCTTCGCGATCCGGGCGCTGCCCATAGGCGGCCTATGTGCCTTTCACGGTGAGGATGAAGGTGTATCCGATCCCGAGTGCTTCAATGCGCAGCCGGTATGGAAGCGCATGATAGTGGTGCTGGCCGGCCCGTTTATGAATATACTTCTGGCAGTGGTGCTGGCCGTGATCATACTTATGACCTACGGCGAGTATATGCCGATGATAAACGACTTTACCGCAGAGAACACCCCGGCGGAGGCCGCGGGCATACAGGTAGGCGATATCATAACCGAGATAGACGGCAAAAGCATAACCTACTATGCGGAATGCACGGATTACATACAGCAGGCTGATCCTGCGAGAATAGAGGTTACCGTACGACGTGACGGCATGGACGTGACTCTTACTGCCCACGACATATACGATCCCGAAAGCGGCAGCAACAGGCTGGGGATATACATATCTCCCGAAAGGCTGCGCTACGGCCTGCTTGAGGCTGCGACAAATTCTGTACGTTACACCTGCTATATTGTAAAAGAGATGTTCAAGGTGCTGGGCGGCCTGTTCACAGGAAGCGTTACCTCGGACGACGTCGCCGGGCCGGTGGGAACCATAAGCATAATAGGTCAGGCGGTGAGGGCCGGCTTTGAGGTGGTGCTGCGTCTCGGAGTGCTTATCAGCATCAACCTTGGCATAATGAACATACTGCCCATTCCGGCGCTGGACGGGGGAAGGTTTTTGTTCATGGTCATAGAGGCGGTTCGCGGCAAGCCCATACCTCCCGAGAAGGAGGGAATGATACATATGGCGGGGCTGGTGCTGCTCTTCAGCCTTATGATACTGCTTACGGTAATGGACGTAAGAAAGCTGTTTTAGCCGCATAGCGGCAGACCGATTTGTGGGGGAAGGATGAAAAAAACAAGAAAAGTTATGGCAGGGGCGGTGCAGATAGGCGGCGGCGCCCCCGTCACCATACAGTCTATGACCAATACAGACACGGCGGACGCGATAGCCACCGCCGATCAGATATTGGCCCTTGAGGAGGCGGGCTGCGAGATAGTCCGCTCTTCCGTGTACAATGAGACATGTGCAAAGGCAATACCCGAGATAAAGAGCAGGATACACATACCACTCGTCGCGGATATACATTTTGATTGGAGGCTCGCCATAGCCGCCATGGAAAACGGCGTGGACAAGCTGCGCTTCAATCCCGGCAACATAGGCGGAGAGGAAAACGTAAAAAGGCTGGTGGATTGCGCCAAGGCCCATCATGTTCCCATGCGCATAGGGGTAAACGGCGGCTCTGCGGAAAAGGAGCTTCTACGAAAGTACGGAGGCCCAAAGCCGGAAGCGCTGGTTGAGAGCGCGCTGAAGCACGTCCGCATGCTGGAAAAACAGAGCTATTATGACATGGTCATATCTATTAAATCCTCCAACGTGCCGAATACAATTGAGGCTTACAGGCTTATGAGCAGGGAGTGCGATTACCCCCTGCATATAGGTGTTACGGAAGCTGGCGGCGGTGAAATGGCCCTTGTAAAGGCTGCGGCCGCCATGGGCGCCCTTCTTGTGGACGGCATAGGGGATACCATGCGCGTATCCATGACCGGCGACCCTGTACAGGAGGTTTACGCAGCGAAGGAGATACTGAAGGCCATGGGCCTCAGAAAAGAAGGAGTGGAAATAGTCAGCTGCCCAACCTGCGGCAGAACCTGCACCGATCTTCTCAGCGCCGCCAACAGGGTGGAGCATGAGCTTTCCAGCCTGATACCCAAGGGAAAGTACCTTAAAGTAGCCGTGATGGGCTGTATTGTAAACGGCCCCGGAGAAGCGGCTGAAGCCGATATAGGCGTGGCCTTCGGCAAGGGCGGCTGCGCCCTGTTCAAGGGCGGCAAGCTCTTCAGGACAGTTCCTCTGGAGGCCGCCGTAGACGAGCTGATAGCCGAGGCGAAGGCCATGATGGAATAGACTATGGAACAGAAGCTTTTGACTATATTTGAAAAATACGGCCTTGGAGACGGCGAGATAACAGATGCCGGACTGAACAAGCGTGAAAATCTGCTGACTGTTACTGTGCGGTGCGGCCATATAACCAGCGCCGAAAACATAGCCTGTCTTGAGAGGGAGCTTTGCGCCCTCATGCCGGGCTGCCGCACAAAGGTAATAATCAGGTGCGGCGGGCTTTCGGCGCTGCTGTCCGCCTGCGACGAGGATACGCTGAACATACTCAAAAAGACATGGTGCGACATACTTCCGGTATGCCGCCCCGCGATACACAGCTCCGTCTGGGATTATGAGAGCGGCACGATCAAGGTAAAGATACCCGGGCAGGTGTTCGAGCTGGTCTCGGATCCGAGACATAGGGAAACGGTAAAGTCATATTACCTCGATCGGTACGGCATAGAGACTGACATAGAGCTTACAGCGGACGATACCATGGAGCTGACGCTGCCCAAGGAAGAGGAACGGCCCTCCTGGCAGCCTAAAAAGGCTGCGGAGGCCAAGAAAAAGGCACTCCCCGACAGGGCGGATGTGATATATGGCAAGCCCATAAAAAAGACCGCCATAATCCAGCAGCGCGACGTGGACGAGACTATGTGCTACGTCACAATAAAGGGCGAGATACTAACCCTGGAGACTACAAAGCAGAAAAACGGCAGGACTATACTGACATTTGCCATAAGCGACCATACAAACACGATTCCCTGCAAGATGTTTCTCGAGGAGGGCGAGAATGGCATCGTCGATACCATAGCCGGCATACAGAAAAAGAAGGATATACTTATCGTCGCCGGAAAGTATATGATGGATCAGTGGCTCAGGCGAATGTGCGTATTCCCGCGGGACGTGGGCTGGGAGCCAAGAGCGGTTCGCACGGACAAGTCCGAGGAGAAGCGCGTAGAGCTGCATCTTCATACCAAGATGTCCAGCATGGACGGCCTGACAGACGTTAAGGAAGCCATAAAGACCGCAGCCCGCTGGGGCCATAAGGCAATAGCAATAACGGATCACGGCGTGGTACACGCCTTCCCGGATGCGGTGGCACAGGCAGACAAGCTGAAAAAGGACGGCAAGGACATAAAAATACTGCTGGGCGTCGAGGGATACCTCATGCCCGACAGCGAGCTTATAAAGCGGCCGGAGCAATACGTGGCGATAGGAGTGGTAGCATATCCCGGCGTAAAGGAGGACGACGTATTCGAGATAGCCGCGCTGCGCTTTGACGAGAGCGGCGAAAAGGAAGGCTTATCCATAATAGTCAACAGCGGCGCGGCGCTGACCGATGCCATGGCTCAGGAGACAGGGCTTACACGCGAAATGATAAACGGCGGCGTGAGCCTGAAGGACGGGCTGAAGCAGCTGTATGACTTTATAGGCGATGGAGTGAAGGTGATACACGACCCGCTGGAGCTGAACAACCTCAGGCAGCACGGCCTGCGCTTTGATATGGAGCTGGACGCGCACTGCGTAAGCACCTCCATGCTGTTTCATTACCTGCACAGGGAAAGCAAGCAGACGGATATGAGGACTGCGGCGGAGGCGCTGGGCGTGGAGCATTGCGGCGGCAGAGCTATGGAAAGGGCGAGGACTGCGGCAAAGATAATGAACGCCGTACTGTCCGAGATGACCGCAAAGGACATAGAAAAGCTGCCGCTCATAGACGCGGTTCCCAAGGAAAAGGGAAAGGGCCGCAGGCTCACCTACCATATAATCATAATGGCCAGGAACCACGAGGGCCTTATGAACCTTTACCGCCTCGTGTCATATGCTCACCTCGAGCACCTGCGCAAGGTACCGCAGATACCCAGAAGCCTTCTCAATATACACCGCGAGGGCCTTATAATAGGCTCCGCCTGCGAGGCAGGAGAGCTGTTCCGGGCGGTGCTCAGGGGGGAGAGCGAGGAAAAGCTCATGTCCATAGCGGACATGTACGACTATCTCGAGATACAGCCCATAGGCAACAACGCCTTCCTTATGCGAAACGGCACAGTGGACACGGAGGAAGGGCTTCGCGATCTCAACCGCAGGATAGTAGCCCTGGGCGACAAGATGGGCAAGCCTGTGGTGGCCACGGGGGACGTACACTTTCTTGAGCCGGACGACGCGCTTTTCCGCAGCATAATAATGCACGCAAGAGGCTTTGACGACGCGGAGCAGCAGGCCCCCCTATACTTCAAGACCACGGATGAGATGCTGGAGGAATTCTCCTATCTGGGCGAGGAGAAGGCCTTCGAGGTAG
>OIXH01002236.1_pt1 | contig 19719 bp, 19 predicted proteins | sample 1587741 | NCBI WGS metagenome assembly OIXH01 (sample SAMEA3888916, study PRJEB22519) | human gut metagenome | biome: human gut; feature: human-associated habitat; material: faeces | place: Denmark | collected 2011 | reverse complement strand
CTGTTATCCATTTATAATGCCTCCCATGTCATCATATATTTTTCGTTCCCAAGAACCATTTGGAAAAATACGGTAACCATTTTCCCAGCCGCCATTTTTATTTATATAATCCCAATGCGGACCATGAGGCTCAGGGTGTCTCATATCCCAATGCAATGTTTCCTTGGTTTTAGGATTATACCAACCGCCTTTATTTTCATCAATACTACCGCCTCTCCATTCATAGTCTTTCCCCGGTGATTTGTTTTCATATCCCGGAAATTTCGGCATATCAAGGTTTTCGTCAAACTCATGTTCAGGATTGCCGGAGTTTTGTCCGCTTGCAGAGCCACCACCTTTTCTATATGTATTATCAACATAACCATAAAAGGTTTTGATATACAAATCGCTGTTCGATTTTTGCAAATTATTCGTTTTAGCATAATCCACTTCGATTATATCGCCCTTCATTTCGTCAAAGGGCTTGCCATAGCAAATAATTTTACTCGGCTTAATTCTGCTTAACATTTCATTATAGCCGAGCATAAAATGCGATTTTTGCTTTTTAACTCCTATTGTCGAAACGGCAACTATACTACCCTTTTCAATTCCGTCAAAGCAGAAATTAAAGCTCGTAAGGTCTCCCCACCGAACGGTTGGAATCACCTTTATGCCCTGCTGTTGCAAATATGCACCTGTCCACCTGTTTTTAAACGTGGCAAAAAGCTGCAATGCAATAGGCATTTCAACAAACATACTGAAATCTGGTGTAAGCACCGCTTTAAATTGCCTTAACGCTTCAATTTTCTTTTCAGGGTTGTTGTATATGCTCTCAAACTTATAATCGTCAAGAAAGAAATGCACTATACTTTTATAATCATTACTTTGATTAATCTTATCATAACCGATTAGGCTTACATCTTCAAGACTGATTTCTTGTTTTTTTACAAGTGGAAGCTTGAACATACCAACACTTTTAAACTGATTTCTCAAAAACATTGTATCGTTTCTGAATTCATAGCTTGTAATAAAAATTACCTCCTTTTTTGTTTGGTAATTTTTATGATAGAACATATATTCGTTTTTGACAAGCTATGGTCTGTTTTTTTGTACTATCTGTTTTGTATACGCAAAAAGTGAATAATTTAAAAATAAGGATATCATTTGGGGCAAACCGCATGATATCCTTATTTAATATCAATATCCTAAATTTTCATTAACGATAATGAGCTTAATTCTATCCTTATGGCGCTGCTTTGCGGAAACGACATAATTACAGCAAATCCTGTTATCGCCGCCGCAGCCGTCGCAAAGGTACGGATTTTCCTTAGAAAGAGAGATACATTTGCCTGTTTTATTACAAGGGGTTTTGACGTCAAGGCGCTGAGTGTTCATAGGAGCGCAAACGGTTTTAACCCTATAAATCGCCTCGTCAATATCCTTAACAATTTTATTTACGCCGACAATCATAATAACCTGACGTGGACCGTAAACAATGCAGGCAACACGGTTTGAATTACCGTCAACATTATAAAGTTCGCCGTTTTCCGTAACTGCATTAGATGAAGTAAAAAACGTGTCGCAGCCGAACGTCTTAATATATGACTGCCTAAGCTCCTCACCCTGCAAGCCCGTGCGGTCGATAAAATCATAATCGCCGTTTTGCATAAGTGCCTTAACTCCCGTTTCATCAAGAGTGACAGAGCCGCCACACGAAACACTTTCGCCGTTATTAATTAACGTTTTTACAAGAGGGACAACCTCATCTTTATTTTCGACGAAATAAGGTTTTATTCCGTTTTTCTCAAGATTTTGCATAGTTTTTTGAATATCCATAATTTATTACTCCTTTTCAATTAAGCCGTAATTTATCTTAGTCATAAGTATTCTTGTGACTGAATCTTCAATTTGAGAAAGCTTAATTCTGCCGTCTTTGACAGCTTTAACAATTGCACGAAGCTGAACGCCTACATCGGTTGCGCAAAGCATATCGTTACCTGCCATAACCGCCCTTACAGCGACCTCGCCTTTATCGCCGCCGACATAATCACGAACGCCGCTCATACCAAGGCCGTCGCAAAGAATTATGCCGTCATAGCCCATATCCTTACGAATATAATTATGTAGCTTTTTGGAAAGAGAGGCAGGAACACCCTCGTCATAATCGTCAATCACGTTATGACTAACCATTAAAAACGGCACACCTGCATCAACACCCGCCTTAAAAGGCTTTAAGTCCCTTTCTTCAAAGCTTTCCCAGCTTCTATTATCAACACTCATACCCGTATGAGTATTTGTATTATTACCATAGCCCGGAAAATGCTTAACACAGCTTAAAAAGTTATTTTCATTCATAGTGCTGACTGTTTTTGATACATATTCGCTCACGCTGTCAGCATCAGTTGAAAAAGCACGGGAATAAATATAGTCGCTCCTTGAATAAGGCACATCGGAAACAGGGGCTAAAACAGTGTTGATACCAAGGTCAAGCATAAACTCGCTTTTATCCTCAGCGTCATCAACAACCGCCTGCCAGCCGCCTTTTTGATAATTTGTAATTCCCGAATGAAACGGCTCACTTCGATATTGGCTATACTGCGAAACACGATTAACTCCGCCGCCCTCCTCGTCAACTGCCATAAATGCCGGAATTTTAGCCGCAGACTGATAATCGTTTATATCACTTCTTGTTTTAGCAGGAGTGGAATTTTCAAAATTGCGGGAGAAAAGGATATATCCTCCGAACTGCCACCTTGCCATCATTCTTGTGGGGTCCTCCTCTTTAGGAATATAGTAGAGAAGCATTTGACCTACCTTTTCATAAAGAGTCATATTTTTAATCATTTCCCTCGCCTGCGCCTCGACAGGGTCGGAATATGTTTTTTCCGCTTTTGTTGTACTCTCGCTGACAGTTTGAGCAGTTGGAGCAGTTTTTTCATTTCCCGTTTTCGCATTGTTAACAAGCGTCACGTCAAACACAATTGCACCTATCAAAACAATTGCCAAAATCAGAATGATTATTTTAACAGATTTTTTCATTTGTCATACTTCCCAATATTTTCTATCAAGAGCACGAAACTGAAGTGCCTCGGCGATATGCTCAAGCTTGATTTCCTCGCTGTCTGCCAAATCAGCAATAGTCCTTGCAAGGCGCAAAACCTTATCGTAAGCACGTGCGCTCATTGAAAAATTATCAAAGCTTTCATGCAAAAGTTCGTCAGCCTCCTTGCTTAACACGCAACATTCCTTAGTCATTTTAGGAGTCATTTTTGCATTGCAGGTAATTCCCGTTCCCGCAAATCGCTTTTGCTGAATAGCCCTCGCTTTATCAACACGCTTTTTGATATCACTGCTCTTTTCGCCCTCGTTGTTATCCGAAAGTTCATTATATTCAACCGGCGCAACTTCAACATGAATATCAATCCTGTCAAGAAGCGGACCGGAAACCTTGTCCTGATATCTCTTTTTAGCGGCAGGAGAGCAAGTACACTGCCTTGTGGGGTGACCGAAATAGCCGCACGGACACGGATTCATTGCTGCAACAAGCATTATACTTGACGGATAAGTAAAAGTGCCTGCTGCCCTTGAAATAGTAACCACTCCGTCCTCAAGAGGTTGACGAAGCGACTCTTTCGCCCTTCTGTCAAACTCCGGAAATTCGTCCATAAACATAACGCCGTTATGAACAAGGCTTATTTCTCCCGGTTTTGGGTTTGCACCGCCGCCTGTAAGCGCTTGGGCAGACACGGTATGATGCGGAGAACGAAACGGTCTTTTTGTTACAAGCGACTTGCCCGACGGAATTTTGCCCGCAATTGAATAAACCTTTGACGTTTCAAGCCTTTCCTCAAAAGTCATATCCGGCAAAATGGTGGGAAGTCTTTTTGCAAGCATAGACTTGCCTGAACCCGGAGGGCCGATAAGCAGGCAATTATGACCGCCTGCCGCCGCAATCTCAAGTGCTCTTTTGGCTTGGTTCTGACCCTTAACGTCGCTGAAATCAACATTGTATTTAGTTTCTTCTTCGGCGTCAAAATCATATTTAACGCTTTCAATAACTTTTTCACCTTTAATATGAGCAAGAACGTCCATAACATTTTTAGCAGGCAAAATGTCTACCCCGTCAACAACGCTTCCCTCATACGCATTTTGAAAAGGCACAAAAACTTTTTTAATATTATATTCCTTTGCAGCCATAATCATAGGCAAAATACCGCTTGCTTTGCGAATTTCACCGTCAAGAGAAAGTTCACCCAAAAATGCATAATCGTCAATATTTTCTTTAATTTGCTCGCTTGATTTCAGTATAGCGATAAACACGGGCAAATCGAAAATCGCACCCTCTTTTTTAATATCGGCAGGCGCAATATTAACGGTTATTCTTGAAACGGGAAAATTAAGTTTGCAATTTTTAATTGACGACCTTACTCTTTCCCTGCTTTCCTTAACGGCGGTATCGGGCAAGCCGACAACGTCAAAGCGTGGAAGCCCACCGCTGATATCACATTCAACAGTAACATTGAACGCTTCGATACCCGATATGCCTAAGCTTTTGACTTTTGAATACATTTTTCATCACCATTTGTAATTATAACATTTAATAAGAATATTGACAATATATTTTATAAAGGTTAAAATATAAATATAAATTATATAAGGGCGTGTTTTTAATGGAAAACAAAAATATAAATAGGATTTATGACCTTTGGCTTGAAAAGGCAACTGCTGACCCTGATTTAAAAAAAGAATTGCTTTCAATTAAGGGCAAAGACGAAGAAATTTTAGACAGATTTTATCGCAGTCTTGAATTTGGAACTGCAGGACTACGAGGCGTTATCGGCGCAGGTACTAACAGAATGAATTATTACACCGTCGGCAGAGCGACGCAGGGACTTGCGGATTTTCTTAACAAGCATTTTGAAAATCCGTCAATCGCTATCGGCTACGATTCACGTATCAAGTCGGACTATTTTTCGATTGAAGCGGCAAAAACTCTTGCCGCAAACGGCATTAAGGTTTATCTTTACGAGGAACTTGAACCTACGCCTTGCCTTTCATTTGCAATCAGGCATTTTAAAACCTCAAGCGGTATTATTCTCACTGCTTCTCACAACCCGGCAAAATATAACGGCTACAAATGCTACAATGAAAACGGATATCAAATGACCGACGAGGAAGCAAGCGAAACCTATGATTTTATCCAAAAGGTTGACTACTTCACCGGCATTAAAACTATGGACTTTGATGAGGCTAAGAAAAAAGGTCTTATCGAATATATGGGTCAGGATGTTATTGATTTATTCCTTGACGAGGTAATCAAGCAATGTGTTAATTTCGGAATTTGTGAAAAAGCCCAACTCAATGTTATTTACACACCGTTAAACGGCACGGGCAACAAGCCGGTAAGAAAAATTCTTGACAGAATAGGAGTTAAAAAGGTTACTGTTGTTTCTGAGCAGGAAAATCCAGACGGCAACTTCCCGACCTGCCCATTTCCCAATCCGGAAATTAAGCAAGCGTTTGAATGTGCGCTCAAGCTTGCAGAAAGCGTTAAACCTGATTTACTCCTTGCAACAGACCCCGATTGCGACAGAGTAGGCATTGCAGTCAACAACGGCAAGGGCGATTTTCAGCTTATGACAGGTAACGAAGTCGGCGCTATGCTTCTCAATTACCTTTTATCGCAGAAAAAGGCACAAGGTACTCTTTCTGAAAGTTCAATTGCAGTTAAGTCCTTTGTATCAACTGACCTTGCAGAAGTTATTGCAAAAAAGTATAACTGCACATTTAAAAATCTTCTCACAGGCTTTAAATATATCGGCGAGCTTATTACCGAGCTTGAAAAGCAGGGCAAGGCAAGCGATTTTGTAATGGGCTTTGAGGAGTCCTACGGCTATCTTGCAGGCACTCACGCAAGGGATAAGGACGCTGTAGTTGCTTCTATGCTCATCTGCGAAATGGCAGCATACTATAAATCTCAGGGCAAAACTCTTATTGACGTTATGAACGATCTTTATGACGAATTTGGCTACTATTGCAATACCGTTCAAAGCTACACCTTTGAGGGTGCGGCAGGAATGGAAAAAATGGCGGCTATTATGGACGGCTTAAGAGATAACAAGCCTTCATCATTTGCAGGATATGAGGTCACTAAAATTGACGATTACAAAACCTCGAAATCAACAATTGTCAAAACAGGAGAGGAAAGTGAAATCACTCTTCCTAAATCAAACGTTCTTGCATACACGCTTACAAACGGTAACAAGGTAATCGTTCGTCCGTCAGGCACAGAGCCTAAAATTAAGGCATACATTACCGCTATCGGCCAAAGTGAGGAAAATGCAAAAGAAATTGCTCAAAGGCTTCTTAATGATGCAAACGAGCTTATGAAATAAGGAGATATAAACAATGCAACAAAAATGGGTTAAGGTAACTGCAGTAATTTTAGCGGCTCTTATGGCTGTCAGCGGACTCGGCGTAGGTCTCGCAGCGCTGATTAAATAATTTTTTTACAGTAAGGCGACCGAAGGAGGCTGTCATTTTATGTACGAAAAAATGAATAAGCTTGTAAGAGATAATATACCTAACATAATAGAGCAAAAAGGAGATAAACCGGATTTTGTAATTCTTGATTCCTTTGATTACTATAATGAATTAAAGAAAAAGCTTTCGGAAGAATTAACTGAATTTAACGAATCCGATGATATCTTGGAATTATGCGACCTTGTTGAGGTAATAAGCGCTATTTTAGATTATAGGAACATTAACGGCAAAGAATTTGAAGAAATGCGTTCTAAGAAAAACGAAACCAACGGCAAGTTTAAGGACAAAATATTTCTTAACGGTGTTTATCGTTTGTCATAGCTATACAAAATATTAATTATAAGGATTTCGCTTTTATTAAGTTGTATATTAATAATTCTGTCAAGTTAATTTTTAATCGGTACAAAATAACAAAAAATGGCTGTTCAAATGAACAGCCATTTTTTATCTTAATTCGTTTTTCCACACATCACAAAGCCTATCAAGTGACCATTGCGCATTGGCAGGGCTTGTTGACGGCAGGCAGGTGGCTTTAATATTAAATTTAGGCTCAATATATTTTTTATAAAGCGAATCCGCCTTTTTGCCGTTAGTGATAATTTTTTCAATATTTGCCGTTTTGAGAATTTTTGAAATATCGTTAGGCACAACATTTTTTATTGACGAATCGGACGAGCCGACGATATCGCACGAATGAATAACATCCCAAAGGGCAATGCCGTTTGAAAGTAGAAGTGCTTTCTTTTCTTCTATACTTTGCGGAGTATTAGTATCAAAGGCATTTGCTATCACTTTCCAAAATCTGTTTTGAGGGTGGCCGTAGAAAAAGCCCTTCTCTCTTGACTTAACACTCGGAAAAGAGCCTAAAACAAGAATTTTTGAATTTTCGTCGAAAACCGGAGCAATGGTATGAAGCGTCATCAGTTTTTCTCCCCGCCAAGCTCGGCAGTAAGCTCCAAAATAAGATTTGAAACATAACTGCTTGAAAATTCATCGGAGTAAACATACAAGCCTTCAACAAGAAAACGTTTTAAATTAATAAAATCCTTAAATATGTTTTCATCATTGATTGAGCAAAGCCATTCGCCCATAAAGCTTTCATCGTTTTCCTTATTACCCCGCCTGATGCCGCAGATAGTAACAACACCGATTTTTTCAACCTGAACGTCATAGGAATTATATTCAAATTTAGTAGGATTTAAAATATATGTGTCATATTTGCCGTGCTTTTCGATATTATCTTTAATACATTTAAGAAGCTTAACTCTGCCATTAATATTAATCGGCTTAAGATATGTTCTCGGAATTTCATAAATAATTCCATCCTTAACAAATCTGTTAAGTGACTCAACAGTCAAGAAATTTGAAAACTTGGAATAATCAAGATTATAGTGGTTTAAAACAGCCTGAATTAAAAGTTCCCTATTAGGCAAATTCTGGGCAGCATTATCGGAAAGAACATCATAATCAAGGCACGGGGTAACACAAAAATCGGGTGTAAACGAAAGCTCCGAGGTGCTGTCGTGCATAGTGGTAAGTGTTCTCATAAGTTCAACGGCATTTGAAAAAGAAACAATTACTTTCTCGCCCTTTTCATAAAGGCTCATAAACTTTCCTGTATAAACCTTAATAATATTTTCGTCATCAATGAACACTCCGTTATTAAATTCGGGGTCAAACATCATCATTGCTTTGTCGGTCAAAATGAAATAAGGAAGAAAATCATTATCTTCTATCGATTTAATTTCAACATTTTTAATGACCGAAAAACCTGTGTACCCAAGCTCGGCAAAATCGCAAACGGTAAAATATGTATTAAGATTATGATTTGATGTACCGCCGTCGGTCATAAAAATATGCTTATAATCTATATTTTTATACTTGTCCTCTTTCATGAAATGATAAAGAACGTCAACTGCTTGTTCACTTTCCGCCGTAATATTGGTATAAATAAACGATATTTCCTCTCTTTTTGCAAGAATTTTAAAAAGAGCCGAGAGCAAATTTTCTTTTCCGATATATATTTGTCTGTCATCATCAAAATCAATAGGAATAAAACATTCAGTTCTTCTGACCTTTCTTGAAAGGCGCTCAAGCATATATTCAATTCTCTCAATTTGCTCAGGCGTATAATCCTTGAGCCTATAAAGCGAAGTCAAATTCTCATTTTGAACTTCGCTCAAAATATTAGATTCAATAATATTTTTAAACTTTGCCTCGCTAAGTTCCTTTCTGCCCGAAAGAACGTTACTCAACCATGCTCTGTCTATATTGCATTTATTTGCAAATTCATTAATTGAATATCCGTTTTTCTTTATATATTCACGCAAAGTTTCCCTAAAACTTACCACAATACCCCTCCAAACAAATGTGCATTACGCATTATAATTATACTCCTAAATCGAACTATTTTCAAGACAATATATTATTAATCATACACAAGTCTAAATAAACTGTTTTTCAATAATTTCATTGCCACCTTACCTCTTGAGCAAGGAATGGACATTAAAACAGTATCGCACATGTTAGGTCATACGGACGCAGGTTTTACAATGAACACCTATATGCATGTGACGGATTCCATGCAAGAGAATGTTGCAAACACAATGGGAAATTTACTCGGCGGAAATGCGGCAAATTCATAAATGGTCAATAGATGGTCTTGGAATATTTAACACCAAAAATCACAAAATCTCACTCCATAAAAAAGAGTGAGATTTTTTGTTCTAATCTAATTCCATTTCATAATAATCAACATCAATAATTGTTCCGTCTGGATAGGTTAATTGCCCTGATTTTATCAGTGTATTAAACCCAAAATACCGATAAATTTGCAAGTTCTTTATTTCTTTTGGTTCAACGCCTAAAGTGCACTTTGTGTAACCTTTGTTTTTTAAGTCCTCAATTACAAATTTGAAAAGCTTTGAAAAATATCCTTTGCCTTGATGTTTTTTATTTGTACTGAAATTACACAGATATACAGTTTGAGTTCCAACAAGACCGTCACTGTTTTGAATAATATCTTCATCAAACATTGCAGTCGCTTGACAAATGATTTTGTCATTTAATTTACCGTAATATATAACAGCCTGACCGTTTTTTATATTTTCAACTGCATTATTTTTCACCAACTCTAAAGCCGATTTTTTTTGTTTCCGCTTTTGTTTTCTTATTTCATAATTCCATTTTGTTATCACTTCATCAATAGAAGCGATTTTACATATATACTCTTTCATCTTACTCCTCAAAACAAATTGATAATTATATACTTATAATATCATAAGTTATCCTAATTATCAAAGTGATTTTAAAAAACGAAGATTAATTCCTTAATATTAAAAAATTATCTTCAATATTAAAAAATTATATGTTATAATAGATAGAGCAAATTAAAGACATTAGATTGGTGATCAAATGAACATTAATACAACAACCGAGTATATAAATATAAATAATTTTCGTCAAAACATTATGACGATAAGCTCAGATGACAGCAATCCTGCTTTACTTATTGTTCATGGCGGAGCAGGTTCTCCGGACAGACCGTTAGTAAAGAAATACAATAGTGAACTTGCTGAATATTATACCGTTGTGTGTTGGGACCAAAGAGGCAGTGGTTTAAGCTACACAAAAGAAGATTTAACAATAGATATTATATTGAATGACTTGAAAAGTGTTGTTGAATTTCTAAGAAACAGATATAATCAAGATAAAATCTATATTGCCGGACATTCTTGGGGAGCCTATCTTGGTTTGCGTTTTTCGTTTATGCACCCCGAATATGTAAAATATTATATAGGAACGGGTCAGGGTATTTCTTCATTTGCAGATGAAATTTATAAATATAATTTCGTCAAAGAGCAAGCCGAGTTGAGAAATGACACCGAAGTTATTAAAAAGTTAGTCCATTTTGGCGAACCAATAAAATATACATATAGTCACGATGATAAAAAAGCAAAGCAGTACATAGGCAAAATGATTCATAAATACGGCGGATATATCAGCGATAAAAATGAATTTAACACTAACAAATATTTGAATTGCTATATCAAATGCTATAAATTCAATATTATTAAAGTAATAAAAGGCATGTTAAAATCGTCTAAAACTCTAAATATAGAAATGAACGAAAAAGACAGTATTTCCCGCATTACCGAACTAACTGTACCGGTTCTTTTAATTTCCGGCGAGGACGATATGATTTGTCCGGTGCAAGCCACACAAAATTGGTTTGATAATTTAAAAGCACCGCATAAAGAATTTATAAAAATAAAAAATGCCGCTCATATGGTGAATTTTGAACAGCCGAATGAATGGAATAAGCTATTATTAAATTTAATCTAATAAAAAAGACAGAGAAGAAAAATCTTCTCTGTCTTTTTTTGGAACTGATAGTCGGACTCGAACCGACGGCCTGCTCATTACGAAACAGATGAAATAATATAAAATACACTCAAAACAACGAAAAACAGCCATTTCTTTTATACATTGAAATGACTGTTTTTTAATTTAGCGCTGTGTTTTTATCCCGCTTTCCGTTCGTAAGTGGTCAATAAATGGTCAAAAACATAATAACACATTTCTCAATGCAATTAACCTTTATCCCTTACACAATGCGTAATATGAAATTTATTATAATTGAATCTAATATATGATATAATAAATATGAAAAAAAGGTAGAAACATGGGGTTTAGCAAATATCAATTTGTTGGAAAACTTAATACAGAATTCCTTGAAATAGAATTTGGTAAGCTTCAACAAATGAACTCATTTTAACTGACGAACGAGATGAGCATATCAAATAAAGACATGTCCAAGATTACAACTTATTTCATAAATGCGTTTATGATGTAGTAAATATTCCTGATGTTATTTTGAGGGACTCAAAGAATCAAAACACGATTTTTTACATAAAATATATTGAGGAAACGCACTTAAATATTGTCATAAGGTTATCGCTTGAAATCGAAGGCAATGATAAAAAGAATTCAATTATCACTTCTTATCAATTAGGTACAAAGACCTTGAAGCGTTTGAAGAAAAATAACAAAACGCTTTACAGCAAGTAATAAATCTTCTATAATGAAGATACAATAAAGGTGGTTTAGAAGTAGAGAATGTGCTGCTACGCACCCTTTGGGTCAAAAGAAATGTGGAATTGGCACACCACCGTAACCATTATAAAAGCAATCCGGTATTAATTGCCGGATTGCTTTTTTGTTGAAGTTTTTTATGGTTGAGTATGGAAAATGCAATATTGTGGGTGCAAAAGATGAACAACATCCGCAACCGAGCAACAGAAATTGTGAACGAGCAAGTAATATACAACTAAGAAAAAGGCACAGCCGACGGACAAAAAATCCGAAAACTGTGCCTTAACTTTTAGTTATGAAGTCGTTGCAGGTCTTGGTGAATTACAAAAAGTTTACAACCTTGTTAACTGATAAATGCAAAAGCCTTTTTCTTCCAATTCGTTCACAAACGACTTGAATGTATCGTAATTCTTTAAATCAGTTGCAGAATAATGCAAATCCAACGAATATTCTTCGTTTATTTTCTCACACAAATTCTTGGCATAAGAAATTAAAAGACCTGATTTGTCGCTCTTTCTCATAACAACATAACTGTCATTTCTTGTGTTTTCAATGCAATAGTCTGTTTTAATCATATCCATGCCATCTCCTTGTTATCGTTTCTCAAAATAAGCAATAAGTCTATGAATCAATCATAACGGTTTATCGTGAATTCACTTTCTAACTCAGGATAATAAAGTTCCCAGTCGTAATCTGCCCAATAATTGAAATCGTGCGGGGCTTCACCAATAAAGGTAACTTCCCGTGTTGTCCTGTTAATTTTAAACAGTGCATACGAATCCCGATCTTCCAAGTCACTCGCATCAAATGCAAATAACATATGCGTTTTACTCTCAGCTAAATAGACAGCACGACCTCCATTATCCGCCGAAAGAGCATAATATTCATCACCATATGATTCAACTTTTTCCTCTAATATATTAACCATTAGTAATTCCCAGTTTTCAGGTGTTAAAATATTTTTAGAGGTAAATCCAATTTGCGTATCAGCGGCGATTTTGTTTGATTTATTCTCATAATAATTGGTAATAGCCAAATATGTTGAAATATCTCCATCGCCAGGAGCTCTATCAGGAATTCCACCGGGCCAGTATAATATATCTCCGTCTACAAATGGTTCATATTTTTTACCTATACTGTCCGGACATATAATATCTGCGGGAGCAGTAATACCAAAAAGAATTCTATCACTTAATTTTTCACCTTCATCTCTCTTTGCACTTTCAGAAAAATCCCAATCAAGCATAGTTAAAATAATATCTGTATTTTTTATTTGATATAATATATGCGAATGATATAATGTATTCGAACTGTATAATTCAATTTCGTATCCCTGTGCCTTGATTTGTGACATGGAAATTTTTGTTTCAAGCCAATTTAACAATGTTTTTCTGTCTATTGTTTTCGTAATCGGTTGATCGGATTTATCTGCAAGGGCGAAAAATATATTTCTTTCATCATCAGAAGATATAGTCAAATCAATGCCGTCATTTTTAAGTATAATATTAACTGTGCCCTGATTGTTTTGGCTGTCATTATATTCAAAGTGTATTTCGTTTTTTGTTATCGCTGCACTTTCGGTTATTTTTACGACTGTGTTCTTAGAAGTTACTATCGTAATTGCAACATCTGCACGGGAGGCACCTGTTATATTGATATGCAGTCCAACACCGCTCTTATTATCAAGATAATATCCGCCATATTGAGCGTAGATATTTTTCAGCAGATTTTGACTGTTTTTATAATCCTTTAGTGCATCCAATATGTCGATGGCGTCAACATATTTTTGCTCTGAAATCAGTTGTTCTGCTTTGTCATATTTCTTACTTGGTAAAACATACGCGGTACCAAAAACAATATAGACTAAAGTGCACATAAGAATGGTTACAAGCGTTATACAGGTTATTAATGTAATCTTTTTCTTTTTTGAAAACGCTTTCTTATTTGCTTTTAGATCATCTGCCTCATTATTTCTGCCCAATAGGATTAATATATTTTTAGCTAAATCTTCTATTGCACCAACATTGTCTAAATTCACAGCTTGATACGCAGATATTTCACTTGGCATATCATATGCGTTCATATCAAAATAGATAGGAATGATTTTCTTTTTGGAAAGTAATTCCTTATTTTGTGAAAGCAGTTTACTAAAGTGTTCTTCACTTCCTGCCAATATTATCAGTATTTTGGCACTGTCTATTGCACTTGTGCAGGCTCTCTCCATTTCCTCGCCTGATAAATCCTCTACCGATGCGTGTTGGTAAAAAGTGTTAATATTCAATGCTTCCAATCTGGAATAAACATTCTGCGCAATCAGACTGTCTTTTGTACGCCGGCCAAAATCATCCGCTTCAACATAGCGTATCGCCACTTCTGTATTTTCATACAGAGGGTCTTTTGCATATCGGCTATGACAGTGTTCACATTCATATGCACCATTGACTAATTTTAATGTACCGCCACAATTTTCACATCTCATTCTAATTAAACCTTTCCAGCCATTCGTCATAAACTCGGGTTTTTACATTAGTTGATTCTAATTTTTCCGATCCCGACTTGTAACCCTTATAGTTTCCCCCATAAATACTACCACTGCGTGTTACAACAAAACCATCATTTAAATATACAACATCTGTTAAAAGATCTTTGTTGCTACCATTTTTACAAAGCGTTCCGTCAGAATGCAACTCGCAAACAAAATATTGACTATTATAATCGTCATCATATTCAACACCAATTTCGACATCGATGATATCATCTGAATCATATTCGCTATACTCACCATCAATACACGAAATTATTTTCCCATCTGAAGTTATAGCAACCGCATTAATATATAAAGTGTTATCACCAACGCCGACTGCCACATCAATATCTTTTACATTTTGGAAGTTCTCTATTGTATCTATTCCTTCAATTTTATCACCTTCACAACTATATGCAGCTACATGAACAAAGCCGTCGGCATCTACGGCAGCAAATGCTGCTTTCTCGAAATCTCTCTCCACAGTTTTATCGTAAGCATAATCGAACGATACAATGCGCTCCCAATCTGATATGTCGGAAAGCCAGGTGTCAGAATCCTCTTCACTGTACTTGTTTGTTAAATCGCCATATATCAATTTACCGTCTGCACGAAGTGCAACATTCGTGGTTTTAAAGAAAGGAGAAATTTGAACAATATTATGCCACTCCGATATATCCGAGAGTTGATTATTTTCAGCAATATTATCTACATAGCCGTCTTCATGCAAAGCGTATAACGGGTTATCGCTGGATATGGATACAATTTTGCCATTCTCATCAATGTTAATGTTTTTATTTGCATCTCTGGTGTCGTGATCAAACGCCTCAACTGTACCGTTGGGAGTCACATAATAAGAACCATTTGTTGATCCGCTTAAGTCAACATCGACTGCGACAGACGCTAAACTTTTTCGCCAACTGAGTTCACATTTGGACTTCATTTCCTCAGAATCCCTATAGTCGCCCATTGCATCAAAAGCCCAAGTAGCTTCAGGATAATTCTTATCATAGTAAAGTTGCATAGCGGCATTGTATTGTGGTAATTTCATAAGCCATGGGATTGAACAAATTACGGCAATTATTATCCCTAATAATGCTACTATGCCAATTCGGCTTAATATTTTATTTCTCTTTTTCTTTCGTTCTTTAAGTACAATCGGAGTAGGAATGAGTTTCTTAATGCCTCTAAGAAGTTCCTGTTCAAAATCATCCTGCTTAATGTCTTGAGATGAAAGCACGGAAAATTCTTCCGGTAGATTTTCCTTTGACATATCAAAATAAAGAGGGATTAAAGTTTTGCTCGGGTCTTTTTGCCTTAATGTTAAAAATCGGCTCCACTCATTTTTTACCCAAGCAGACTCAATATTTTCTCTTGACGAACAAACTGTCAGCATTACCTTGCTTGATGAAAGAGCAGCATAGATATAAGGCTCGTACTGTGTACCAGCCTTATCCTCCAGTGTTATTCTTGAAAAGAATACTTTGTATCCTTGTGCAGTGAGTTTTTCGTATAATTTTTGGGCTTCAATGCTATCCTTTGTTCTGCTTCCGTCTTGATTTGTCTCTTTATAGGAGATAAAAATATCGAAAGGTTTTTCTTTTTTAGAAACTGCAATAATGCCTTTTTGAATATTATCAATCGTTTTAGCATTTGATTGATAATATTCTTTTTTATCACCAAAAGAAAATTTTATCGCATTTTTGTAGTTCTCATCTTGAAAAATCGGCAAATAGTGTGTTCGGTTGCAAGTCGGTATATACTGTCCGCTTTTTGAGTCCCTAACAAAAGTTACGCCATATCTGCACATAACCAAGTCCCAATAAATCTCTGCGTCTTGCGGATTAATTGAGAGTAGTTGATTAAATATGTTTTCTGCCTTGTCAAACTCATTTTGCATCAAGTAACTGTTGCCACGATTATATAACAATTCCGAACTCTCATCGGTAAACTGAGGCAAGGTTTGCTTTGTTCCACAGTAGTCGCAAACAGCTATCCCGGTTGAGCGGTCTACCGTCATATCACCGCCGCACATTTTACACTTGAAAATTGTCATTGTTTTTTCCTCTTTACTTTAACAATTTACATTTATTATTCCTGTCTTTAATAAACGTAACAAGCTCATCAGCTGTTGACTTTGCAAGTGCAACATTATCACTTTTAACGGCAGCTGAGAACTGATTGAATTTTGTTTCAATCTCATTTTCAATTGCTTCAAGCTGTGAGTTTGACATTGGGTCACTGTAACGAACAGTCTCATAGACATTATTCGCAAGTGTTTTCATTTCGTCTGTTTTTGCCGAATTTGCGAGACTTTGAGCGTCTATGGTCAACGACTTTATGAAAAATGTTTGTTCCTTTATTTGTTCGCCACGCTCTGTTACCAATTCTCTTGCGGCAAAATTTTGTAACAACCTACCTAATGCAAGGGCAACAATAATTAAAGCAATAATAAATTGAATAACGGGATTAAGATTAAAAAACAATGCTGCGGTAGATAAAACCGTGAGAATAATATATGTTGCCGTTCCACTATACAAAAAAGGAATGCCATAGAATGTACCATCAGCATTTTGCTGCTTTTTAAAACCGATAAAGGTTAAAACAACGGCAAAGATATAACCGAGAACGGCTATCGCTATGGCTGTATAAAAACTTACTGTGTATCTTGGCGAAGTAAATTCGGTTTTAATGGAAGTTACACTTTTAGGAATTTCAACAGTTGATATCCCTTTGTTAAGTACGTCAAATTCGATTTCTTTTACCGGCAAACCGTCTATGGTTTTAGGAACGGTTACTACGCTTGATGAGCCTTTATAAGCAGTGATTCTTACGGTTTTGTCGTCATAATTATAGGAAAACTCGCTGTTCTCTTTTTCGGTTTGCTTTGCTTTGGCTGTGTCTTTCGCTTTTTTCGTTGCATTTTCCGATTTCTTTGTTGTAGATTCTTCTGTGGTTGGAATTTTCACATCAGGATTTTCGGAGTCATCAATTGCTATAAAATTCACATCATTGTCTTTTGCATAAATTTGTGCATAAGAACCTGCGACGCCACTAATCGAAACGGCTTGACTTTTGTCAAATACAGTAAATGATACAGATAGAAATACCACTAAGATTATTGTTACTATTGATATAGGCAACGCTTTAATATTTTTCATCATTTTGCCTCCTACATAATGCTTGCGAGCAGTTGTTGCTTCATATTGTTAAATTCTTCATCGGTAAGCATATTTGCGTCTTTCATCATTTGAAGCTTTTGCAATTTTGCTTGAAACTGTGCCATATCATCCTGTGTATTTTGAGGTTGAGTCGGTTGCTGATTTACACTGTCAAAAGCATTATTGACTGCACCGCCGACAACCGAACCTACTGCGCCGCCTACGCCTGCCATAGTGCCGAAGCCTACGCCCATATTTGTAAACTGACCGACTGCTTCGTTATTAGCCACATCTTGTGCAACGTCAAAACCACGTTCCTGCTGATAGGTGTAACCCTCTTGCTGACGCTTTGTTGCCATTGCCTGAGAAGCGATGACCGTCTTTTGCGCCTCTGTTTCAGCGTCGATTACGGCTGTCTGCTGTCTGAGCTTAGCCTCTGCAATATCGGCATACTGCCTGAAATGAAGCGACTTGAATTTTTCGTATGTACTTTCACCGTCAGGTTTAACTATTGTTGTAACAAAAAATCTTTCAAGCGAAATACCGTAATCGTCAAAGTCGGGCTTTAGCATTTTAAGCAAAGCAGCCGATATATCTTTAATACGCTCGTCTATTTCAAAAATGCTGATTTTTTGCTCACGAATAACCTGCGCAATATACGACTTAACTTTAGTCATAAGGAACGCACGGAAATATCTTGTCAAATTTTCCTGCGTTAAAATATTTTCAGTACCCACTAATTTAATCAGCAGCTTTCTTGAATCGTCTGCACGCAGGCTCATTTCACCGCTTGCACCGATTGAGATAGGAAAATTATATGTAGGCTCCATAAACTGAACTTTGCTGTCCGTTCCCCACTTGACAGCCATTTGTTCTGTTTTATTTATAAAATAAACTTCGCAGTGAAACGGAGTTTTTCCGCCTGTCGGCAGGTTAAGCGCTTTGCCGATGAGTGGAATATTTTGCGTTTCAAGAGTATAACGACCGGCACCGAACAAATCGAGAGCTTGTCCGTTCATCATAAATATTGCTTCTTGGCTTTCGTGAACGATAAGCTGAGTCAGTGAATTAAAATCTTCACAAGGGTGCTTCCAAATAAATGTAGTATTGTCGCCCTCGTACTTAATAACATCTGCTATTTTAGACATAGAAATTCTCCCTGCATACAACATAATCCACATTATGTTGTACATAGAGCAATAAAAAAGTCTGCCACATAATTGACAGAATAAAAAAGAACATAGAAAATCAAGCCTTTTCAAATTTGCCGAAAAAGATAAGCAGAAAGGGCTTTATTGTCATGTTCAATTTTCGACAAATTTCAGTTTTTCATGCTTTTCGCAAGCAAAGTGCTTTACAATCTATCCTTGTTATGATACAATTTGATATGTAAAATTAGGTTTATTGTATCAGTTATGTAATTTAATACAACATAATGTGGATTATGTCATTCGCCGCCGATTTTGGCGGATTTTTTGTTTTTATGCTATATTATCAAGTGCATATTTTCCATTCTTTTGCGATGTTCCGTGCCGGTGGAAATGATATAAATTCGTGTTGTGTTGATACTGCTGTGACCAAGAATATCCGCAAGCTTCGCAATATCTTTTTCAATCCCATAAAATGTGCGTGCAAACAGGTGTCGAAGATTATGCGGAAATACCTTTTGCGGATTTACATTTGCATCTTTGCACAAGGCTTTCATCTCTCGCCAAATGTTCGTGCGGTTTACGGGTTTGTCGTTTTTTGTTACAAAAATCATACCGCTTTTTATTTCTTGCTCTGCTGCATAGCGGAGCAATTTTTGTTTCAGTTCTTTCACGATAAAAACCGAGCGTGTCTTTGCCTTGCAGTTTACGATTGCCTCGCCACACTTTACCGCCTCAACGGTGATATATTGCAACTCGCTGACACGAATACCTGTGGCACATATTGTTTGAATAATTAAATTCAATCGTTCATTTTTCTTTTGCTTTGCAGCTTGACACAAGCGTTTGTATTCCGCCCTTGTCAGTTCTTTTTCTTCTGAACAAAATACTTGCTGTTGAAGTTTTAGTGATTTCACTCTCAAATCAAACCAATTCAGAAATACAAACAGGCTGTTGATACTTGCAAGCATTGAGTTCACACTGCGTACAGCGTAATTTTCCTGCAAATGATTTTTGTAGGCGATAACGATTTCTTTTGTAATGACCTCGTCTTGTGCATAAACCGAAAACGCTTTCACATCACGAATATATTTTTCAATCGTTGCCGTACTTTTCTCTTGCAGCTCTAAATTTTTTCTAAAATCATCAATAATATCTGCCGTTAAAATTCGTCCTTCCATTGTATTTACCTCCGAGTAAGTGTTAATTATATTGTACCCGAAAAGTATGAAAACAAAATTGTCGCCCTAAAAGGTTGTGGTATGTTACC
>OIXH01002232.1_pt1 | contig 19740 bp, 24 predicted proteins | sample 1587741 | NCBI WGS metagenome assembly OIXH01 (sample SAMEA3888916, study PRJEB22519) | human gut metagenome | biome: human gut; feature: human-associated habitat; material: faeces | place: Denmark | collected 2011 | reverse complement strand
GAAAGCTTATGGAGTACCATTGAGCGGGCATATTCCACAGGTGCTTAGTGGGATGCCTATGTGACTGAGGCGTTAAAACAGCTCGGGGCAGAGAATTTTGCCATTCAGCTTCAGGTACAGAGCATAGGTGGCGGATATTACCGCATCTACCATAATATTTATACAGAATAGCAGGAAGGCTGTGCTATTTCATCAGCAGTAAGTGAAAAATCAAATAAGTCAAAATTCTCTTTGATATGCTCCGGCTGGGTGCTTCTCGGAATGACGGCGATACCTTTTTGCGTTAGGAACCGGAGCAGAATCTGTGCAGGGGTCTTGTCGTATTTTTCGGCGAGAGCAAGCACAGTGGATTCTCTGAACATTTCATTCCGGTTGCCCTGGCCTAATGGTGCGTAGGCCATGTGTGCTACCTGCTTCTTATCCATCCAGCTACGTTCAGTAACACGCTGACAGTAAAGATTGGTTTCAATTTGGTTCACCGCAGGGACGACCTTGTTATAGGCAATTAAATCAAGAAGCTGGTCCGGCTCGAAGTTGGAAACTCCGATGGCGCGGACGTTTCCTTCTGCGTACAGCTTCTCCAAAACCCGCCATGCCGCATAGTAGTTGGCAAAGGGCCAGTGCAGGAGCAGCAGGTCGATGTAGTCGGTCTGCAAATTGGCAAGCGACTGCATGACCGTCTGCTCGGCATTTTCGTAAGATTTGAAGTTCACCTTTGTGACGAGAAACAGCTCCCGGCGGTCAATCCCACTTTGCTTGATACCTTCGCCCACTGCCGCTTCATTGCCGTAAGCCTCTGCGGTGTCGATCATCCGATAGCCGTTTTGAATGGCTTCTGCGACTGCCTCGGTGCAGTTCTCCCCGCTAAGCATAAAAGTGCCGAAACCGACAAGCGGCATTTGAACGCCGTTATTCAAAGTCAAGTATTCCATATCCATTCTCCGTTTTCATATTGCACAGATACCAGTCATATGCTATAATCATTGTAACAAGTTCGAGTAACACGAAGTCAAGAGGTATTTTAGATTTTTTCGGGGGATGCAATGTACTATACAATAAAACAGATGGCAAAAATGTTTGATGTAACGGAGCATACGCTGCGCTTTTATACCGATGAGGGCTTACTGCCCTGTGAACGGGACGGCGGCAATCGCCGGGTGTTCAACGAAGAATCCGTGAATTGGATGCAAGGTATCAAATGCCTGAAAGGCTGTGGTGCGTCCATTGAGGACATTCGGGAGTATTGCCGCCTTTGTCTGCTGGAGGAATCGGAGGAGAACCTTCGGGCAAGGTATGCGATCATTCTCAAGCAACGGGAAGAAGCCTATAAACGGTTGGAGGAGGCAAAAGCCACAGCGAAATATATGGACGACAAGGTTGCGCACTACGAGGCAATTCTGGCAGGTCTTGCCCCGGATGACACCAACCCTAAGAATTGGACGGCGGAAAACCGTCCTAAACACTGAAGTCTTGTATAGGGGGCAAATGAGCCGTAGGGTGCAGTTTTCTCTAAGGGGGTGCATTTCTATCAAAATTACGGTTCTTTGCCAAGCCAAAAAAGCCCGCAAACCCTTGATATATCAAGGATTTGCGGGCTTTGTTTTTTATACAGTGCGGTTATATGTAGCGTCCCTCGCATATTATCAGAGTTTTCATTTTAAGACTGATTTTCCGATGAGCATTGTAGGGAAACATCGTATTATTCAGAGGATATATGCCGAAGATCGTATGTTTCGACGCTGCTTTTGAGGAAAATTCAGGGGCATATAATGTTGGAGGCAGAGAAAATATTACTGCACCCCAATCGCCCCTGAATCAATTTTAAGCGGATGTCGGTTTTATGCAAAAGACTCGCGCAACTATGCAGGGGATTGTGACAAACTTATAAAAAATTAAACAATGAGATGTTGAAACCGAATTTGCTGTTCAATACATAATCAATGAAATTGATTTGTTATTTATACGATTTTTTTATCCGTGATAATCGCCTGTCGCAGAATCTACCGTAACAAATGGAACGACCTTACCATTCAAAACCACATAGACCTGATATATTCCGTTGCCCAAGTCCTCATAGTGATCCGGTTTTACCTGGTAGTTCTTGAACAGATCCTTTTCAAAATCAATTTTCCATGCTTCGCCTTGGGCGGAGGTGCTTCCGGCGGTCGGTTTATCCGCAGTGTTCTGCTTGCCGGCCTGATCGATAGACGATTCTGCTTTTTCAGATGAACCGAGAGTATTTGATGTTTGGCCGTTTGCTGAATTGTTATTCTCGCTCTGATATTCTGTACTGCTCTGTTTTTCGGACTGCTCCGTGGTAAGATCGGGACTATTAGATGAAGCATTGTTCTGCGCATTGCCACAGGCCGTCAGGGTAAACAGCACTGTAATCGTAAGTATTGCGGTGGCAAAAAATTTGGTTTTCATTTTATGTAACTCCTATCATGTATATTTTCTGTTTATTTTTGGTTTATGAAATGTTTCCTCAGTAAGATATATCGGTTTGATTCTTTGGAAGCGTAGACGTGTGAAAACTTGCCGTGTTTCTCGGTCAACCCACACACTCCGGCAAAAAGTGCTTAACTTCAACAAATTCTCCTTGTTTGATAATGCTTGTTCTTTGCAATAGTGTTTACTAACGGTGTATCATATCTGGGCAGTTTTCGCTTTACGGGGCACGTGTAAAACTTTTTTACTTTGCCGACTGCCTTGCAGACGTACCGACACAGAAGCGTGTTGAGCTTGAGGCTGCGATTGATGCCACTTCTGTGACTCAAGCGAACAAGCGGCGTGACACTTGGTGTTTTGAAAAATGTAACCGTAGGGCTGGTCGTGCTTGTCCAATGCTCAAATGCTTTTGCCGGCGTTGCTTTTTGGGGATTAATAAAAAGTGATTTCATATTTATTCTCTCAGTTCATCCGTTTTTCCTGCCTGAATGGCTGCAATATTGCAGGCGATCTTTTCCGTGTCCCAATCCCACCAACGAAGATTTTTCAGCTTTTCAATAGTATCATCGTTAAAGCGCTTACGAATAGGCTTTGCCGGAACGCCTCCCACAATGGTGTATGGCGGTACATCTTTTGTTACCACGGCACGGGTGCCGATGATGGCTCCGTCACCAATGGTCACGCCGGAGAGGATAACGGCCTCATAGCCGATCCAGACGTCATTGCCTATTACAATATCGCCTTTGTTATCCCATGCGTCACAAATGTTTTTCACATCCAGCCCCCATTCTTCAAAAAAGATCGGGAACGGGTAGGTAGAAAGGCTTTGCAGTGCGTGGTTAGCGGCATTAAAGATGAACTTTGCACCGCAGGCAATGGAGCAGAATTTTCCGATTTTCAACTTGTCGTGATTGCACTCAGGATAGTGGTAAAGTACGTTGTTTCGCTGAAAATCCCGCGGATCATGTACAAAGTCATCATATGTAGTGTACTCTCCGATTTCAATGGATGGGTCGGTTATTACATTTTTAAGATACACGGTACTGTGCCCTTGACTACGTGGATATATTTTCCAATCAGGAATCATATGCATTTCCTCCAAAAAAGATTTAACGGATTAGGATTCTTGCAATTTCCGTTGTCAGAATTTTCAGTACTGTGCCGCCGGACATTACATAAAACCAGATTTGCCGCGTGTGCTGGGATTTTGCGATAGGGGTAGCAATGGCGGCAATGATAATAAGCAATGCGCCGATGCAGCCGATAATGGTAGGAACGCTGATAAGCTGAAAAATTCCGGGAGCGCAGCTGCCGTCAATGGCGCACTGAATGGTTTTGTCCAAGCCGTCCCGTGTTGCGGCAAAACAGCAGATTACAAGACCGAAAATCAGCATGATCATGCTCCTGCGTCCCCAATACTGAATGTTGGTGCGGTAAAAAACAGAATAGCCAGCAAAGCCCAAAAGGGCAAGTATCATTAAAGTCGTGACCGTTGTTATGGCATTTCCAAAATAGAGTTTCATTGCGTTATTCCTCGTTCTTTTTATTTTAAACCGCTTTTACAGCAGTCGCTCCCAACGAACGTCGCTCCAGCCGGTCGTATCAAAGTTGTTCCTAATGCCGTCACACATTAATTTAAGCTTTTTTTGTATGGCAGGCGATTCAATCAGCAGCTTTGCCTCATCATCGTGGGTCATAAAAAATTCCATGATACGGGCGCGATCCTCCCGTTCGTTCACGCGGCCATAGCTGTCAACGAAATAAACACCCTCGCTGCCGCTGCTGTAAAGTGTCCACCTCTGCTGTGACGGGTCAGCTTCGGTAGGATTTTCGTAATACGAGAAACCCTTAGGATTCAATGCAGCCCATTTATCCAACGTGAACACCGAATAGTCCCGTGATAGTATCTCGTTTTCTGTGGCGTGCCAAATTTCGTGGCATATAATCCCGTCAAGATCGGATGTCATTTGTATATCCAGTGCGATATTTTGCCAATCTCTTCTCTCATATGTACAGCCCACAGCGCCAAAATTGCTGTCGATCTGACCCACCAGCAGGAAACGAATGCCGCCATCGCCCATACTGTTTTTAAACTGGGCTAAAAATCCGTTTGGATACAGAGAAAGGCTTTGGTTCAGGCATTTAAGCGCCATGCTGATGCTGCTCAGTTCTTCATCGTCGCTCATTGTATCTGTCAGGGTAATGGCGTAGTCGCAAAGTGCTGCTGCGTCCTTACATTGAGAAGAAAGCAAAATGCACACTCCGTATTTTGTTTCCAGAGTATCCGCATATTTCCGCGCATCCGGCAGAGTTTCAATAACAGGTGCTTCGGCGGATCTTTCACGATAAATCTGCGCCAGTTTTTGGTCAACATTAAGCGGCGATGCAGTGTGAGCTGCGTCCGCAACAGCCGTGAACGAAAGCTGTGCCGGATCAATGGAATAGATACGATACGTACCGTTTTGATAGACTGCACCTATCAGCAATTTTTCGTCGGGGAGGAAGCAGACGGAGCGCATTTCACCGGATATTCCGCAGTCGGCAAGCGGGCAGGCTGCAATTTGCGTTTCGGCAGAGTAAAGTGTTGTGTCTGTCGCAATGCCCATCAGGTAGGGCGCACCGATAATGCTGTACAATTCTTTGCTATCGTTCATGAAAATATCGGCATCCGCAAACAGGAAGTCGCCGTCATCACATCCGTAAAGTAAGGAATAGCCCATTGTTTTCTCATCAAAAGACAGCAAGTACAAACCATCTTCTGTAAAGACTGTCTGATAGAGATTTTCTTGCAGCATGGAAAACTGCCCCGTTGTAACATCCAGGATTGCCGTACCGCATTCGCTGCTGTACGGTGACAAATAGAATTGCACAGCCATTTTGTCGTTGCGGTTGTCAAACGCCGTAATTTCAAAAAAGCGCAGGTCAATGGACAATTGTACTTTGCCCATTTTACCGCTTTTCACATCTTTGCAGCAGAGCACATGTTCACTCAGATAGTAGTAGGTGTTTCCGTCGCAGGAAAAGAAGCCGTCCACATTCTCCGTTTTTAATGTGCCGATTTCTGTCAGAGCGGTGTTCAGAAACTTCCATTCGTTCTTATCCCGATTGCACAGCGCAAGTCTGCCGTCGGAGAAGGTCTGTTCCTTAAAGCTCCATACGCCGTCCATTGTGATCTCGCCGCTCACGGTGTCGGCGTCGGTGTCGACAATCTGCACGGTGGTGATTTCTTTTTCATAGTCCGCCCAGCACAAAACGACTTGCGCTCCGCCTGCAGGGTAGATGCCGGAAAGCGTTGCGGGATGCGTACATTGAATTTCGCGGACGGTTTCTCGATTTTTTGAAAATAAGGTGCCTGCTCCGCATCCGCCCGTATTCAACAGTACACACAGCGTCAAAAGCAGTGCCACGGTAATTTTAATTTTTTTCATATTTGTGTTTTCTCCTTGTATAGTTAAGGCGTTTTTGCCGCTATGTTCAAATAAATTTCAGCGCAGTTACCAGATTATAAATATGTATAATATCAAAAATCAGGCAGCACGAAATTTTTCGGACGGAGCAGCGGCCCGATCTTTGTGCATCCGAAAATGACTGTTTCTTCGTCTGACTTCTCTTTCAGTTTTTTATGGATTTTCATTTAAAACAATTTCTTTTTAAATAAAAATGCAGCGCATGACCACGGCTTTAGCGGTCAGCACTGCGTCTTTGCGTCCGGCTGATTAAAGACTTTTTCTACATGATAATTCTGCGCGTTAATAATGCTTTCATGCTTGCATTTTGGGCAAAACAGCGGAAAGTCCCGAAGCACGGTCCTTTGAAGCAAACGCAGCCGCGTTTTTGCGCCGCATACAGGGCACAGAATCCATTTTTCTTCTGTTTCATTCATTTGCCATTGCTTCTTTCTGCATGAAAGGTACGAAAGAAAAGCCGTACATGAGCATCCAGCTTTTCAAGGCATGCCGCCTCTTTCTCCGGCTGACGGTCGCAGATTCCGATCAGCGTAATGACCGGAGCAACATACATAAGTGCAAGCGTATTTGGGTCTTCGTTCCGAATTTCACCGGCGGCGATAAGACTGTGAAAAATGCCCGCGTGATAGGCAACCACACGATCCACATATCGTTTTGAATATAATTCCGCAAGTTTTGGGGAGCGAAACTGCTCGATGGTCATCATTCGGCGAAAACGGCTGATTGTCTCGTTGTGGAGAGAGTAATTGAAAATCTGATACACTTTTTCAATCAGTGCATCCTCCGTGATATCTGTGAATACCGGAATATCCTGCGCCGAATTCTGCACATGAATATCAATTTTTCCGGTATCTTTTTCATATTGCGCAGCCGTAGCTTCCACGATTGCGTCGAAAATGGATTGCTTGCTGGGATAGTGATTGTAGAGCGATGGTGCTTTAATGCCCACAGCTTTTGCGATTTCTCCCACACTGACCGAATCATATCCATAGGATGAAAACAGCTCCAGCGCCTTTTCAAGAATTTTCTGCTTTGTGTCTTCCTGTTTCATACGACCTCTGCTAACTAATATTCGTTAGTATTATTATAAAGACAGTAATTTTTATTGTCAATAGGTTTATATAAAATATTTAAAATATATTTTTATACATACTCTGTACATTACTGACATGTAACGGCTGTATGGTTTCGGTCGGAAAATACAGACCTTTAAATTTTAGTTTTTTATACAGGACTATTTTGTGGCGGCTTATTTAATGGTTTCATAACCCCAAAGCCAAAAGTTTGATATTCTCTTACCGGACTGTTTAGAGCTGTGCAGTTATCTCAGAGGTTACCTTTAATCATATAAACATATCCGTCATCTGTCTCGCGCACGAAACCTATATGACCTGTTGGCTCGTGCCGGAACCATCCAAAGCATTTCAAACATTAAATATAATTATGCCGAAAATTGACTCAGCATAGCGGTCGATCCATTGTCCGCGATTTTAAACATATTTAAAGAATCCACAAAACAAAACCGCTACCGATAGGGCTGTTCACCCACATTGCCGATCTGTGACAGATCTACGGCAATGATCTGATAGTTTTCCCAATAAATACGCAACGTATAATTAGCCTGCAATTGCGGTTTTCTCGCACAAGCAGTTCGGAAAGGTATTGCCACAGCTCGGCATAAAGTTTAAACCTACACGCAGTTTTTTCAACGGCTTTTTTGACCGCATGCAAACAACAATCATAATATCTATATTTACTGCGATAGTGATTTTTATGTGTACAAATGTCGTTCGGCTTTTCCAATGCAAAAAAGGAACGGATCAAGCTTTGAATCCGTTCCTTTTTATTTTTTCCAAACAACAGCATTTGCGGAAATGAAACCGCATATGAACTTCGGCTGTTTTGTTACCGCTCGGTACCCATGAAGAAGACTGCCAGTGTGCCGGGACCCGAGTGTGCGCCGATGACCGGCCCGGTGTAATTTATCATTATCTCGCCGACCGGCAAGCGCTCGCGTATCGCGTCGGCAAGGAAATCGGCGTCCTCTTTACAGTCGCCCTGACAAATAAACACGGTTTGACCCTCCGGATCGGTTATAACCTGCTTCATGCGGTCGGCAAGCGCAATTATCGACTGTTTTCTGCCGCGGATAACGCCTGTTTTCTCCAGTCTGCCGTAATTGTCGGTGTGCATCAGCGGCTTCATGCCGAGCGCGCCGCCGATTACCGCCGTCGTCTTTGATACGCGGCCGCCGCGGTGCAGAAAATGCAGATCGCTGACCGTGAACAGGTGGCACAAATGCAGCTTGTTCTGCTCAACATAGTCGCGCACCTCGTCAATGGAGCGTCCCTTTTCGCGTTCTTTTGCCGCATAGTAGACCATCAAGCCTTGACCGAGCGAAGCGCACAGCGTATCAACCGTGTAAAACTTGTGATCGGGGTAGCGCTCCGACACATCCTCCGCGGCTATTTTCGCGGCATTAAACGTGCCGCTGAGCGCCGACGAAAAGCCCAAATACAAAACATCCTTGCCATCGGCGGCAAACTGCTCAAACAGCTCGATGAACGCGTCGATATTGGCGGCGGAGGTGCTTGCTTTTGCTCCGGCGCGCAGCATTTCATAAAACTCGTGAAAACCGATCTCCCGTCCGTCGGGATAGTTTTTATACGACTTGCCGTCGACCGTCAGCGTAAGCGGAACGACCGAAATGTCCAGTTCGTCAACAAGCTGAGCTGGCAGATCACAGGCGGAGTCGGTAATAATTGCGTATTCGTTCATTAGTTAGCACCCTGCATAAATGCAGTAATCCTTTCCTTGATAATGTTATGACCGCGCTGTGTCGGGTGTACCCCGTCGGCACACAGCAGGTCGCTGAAACCGTGATCGAGTAAAAATGCATTTCGCAAATCAAGCAGGCGACAACCGGTCATTGCCGCAATCTGCTCGGTCAGACGGCTGTAATATTCCTGCCAGCGCGAAAGCATGGTCACATCGCCGAGCCAGTGCATAATGTTATCGTAGTTTAGTCCGCGCGAAATCCATTTCATGTACTTGACCGGGTCGATCGGAACCAGATTTGCTACCGCCACAGTCGCGCCGCGCGATCGGGCAAATTCAATAGCGTCGCTGTATTTTTCAACAAAGGCGTCCGCCGGAGTGTTGGGAACAAAGCTGCCCTCCGGATCGGCGGAGACATCGGCCCATTTGTAATCACAGTCGTTGCCGCCGAATTCAAGCAGCACGGTCGTGTTTTCATCGCAGTCGTCCAGCTTGCTGTGCAAAGCGTTCAGTCCGCCGTCAATGGTCAATCCCATTTTCGCGTAATTGTGCGCGTCAACATCGTATGATGCCAGCGACTTGAATTTGCAATCGTCGCACAGCTTGTATTTTTGCTGTTCGGATGAATAAATGACCCCGCGCAGTATCGAATCACCGAATATTTTTAGACTTTTCATGGCACATCACCTTGTATTTCAATCGCTGAAAACGAGTTAAATTTAATCCTCCGTTGTACTTTTACTGTCCGTTGCACTTTATTTTCCGGATTTTTTACTGCCCCTATATGTATCTGTTTTGCAATTCCACGGTTTCGCAATGCGGCGTTATTGGATTGAGGAGTTTTTTGATTCGATATGCTGTCTGTACGGTCGTATTCTTGACCGCGGCTTACAAATTTATTCTCGTCGCGTTTATTCTCGTCGCGCCGCATACCGAACGAAATGAACCGCAAGCCCTCATGTCGCCTGCGTGCAAGTCGTGACGTAGCTGACGGAATGATTTTTGCCGCGTTCGACGCAGCTCTTTGTGCAAATCCATGCACAGTTTCGCATGATTCGCGGGCGCACATGCATTTAATTTACGGGCGCATTTGATTTGCTCTACTAATATAATAATCACGGTGCTGCTGTTTGTCACCCTACGGCTTGCGCAACGCGCTCTAACCTTAAAAATCGAGCAGTAGAGTCGAATTTTGGCAACTCTCTTGACAGTAGAATTGCTCGGAGCGGTTGATTTTACTGCATTTTCTTGCAATTGTGCAAATCGACAAAGTTGCTCATTGCAGTGACTCTACCACGGAGAGAAACGGCAAAAACGTCCTGTTGCATATTCATCGAGTGTGTGTTATAATAATTGATACAATGCTTCGGCGCAATTTTTTGTGCAATGTTTCGTCGCGATGGTTTAATGCCGCAATGATTTGGCGCGGCGCTTTTGCCCGATTTTTTTGTGCAATGCTGTGGCGGCACATGATGCGTTACAGGGTGATACGGATTTGCCGATTGCCCACAGTGTAGACATATCTGAATAGCTCGCATATCAGCACATCACATGCGTTTCAGCACAGCGTGCGCATATCGACACATTTTGCGGTTTTGCGGGGTATTATCGCAACTAAAGACGATGCGTATGCATACAATTATTACGAGCATATTACACTTTCATACAATCAGTCACATTGTGCTTACATACAATTAATTATAACGGGAGGTGACCGCATGGAGGATCTGAAGCCGATAATAGCAAAAAACATTATTGATCTTCGCAAAAGCACCGATATGACCCAGGCACAGCTTGCCGAAAAGCTAAATTATTCGGACAAAGCCGTCTCAAAATGGGAGCGCGGCGACGCGATCCCATGCGTTACCACGCTTAAGGAGATAGCCGATCTTTTCGGCGTAACGGTCGATTACCTGATCACCGCTGAGCATGCCGCCGAGCGTCAGACGAAAAAGGAATATTCCGCGCGCAAAAAGCGTAATCACGTCCTGATAACGTTGCTTAGCGTCATGGCGGTTTGGTTCGCGGCAACCGTAGTTTTCGTCAGCACAAATCTCAGCACTGCGTTTGAAACATGGCTTTCCTTCGTTTACGCTGTACCGCTGTCCTGCGTGGTACTTATTGTTTTTAACTCCATTTGGTGGAAAAACAAACTGAATTACCTTTACGCCTCCATCCTCACGTGGAGTCTTTTGCTTGCCGTTTACATTATGTTTCTGGTGTTGCACAAGAATTTTTGGCTGCTGCTTATACTCGGCATACCATTGCAAATAATGATCCTGCTCTTTTCGGGAATACGGTTCCGCCGCAAAAAATAGCGGCTTTGTTATCTGTCATTGGTATTTAAAACAAGTTATATAATTAAATTTTACGGTGGGACGGAATATTATTCCGTCCCACCGTTTGTTTTATGTCTTTATAATTCGTATAATGTAAATCATATCGTATAAAAATTAAAAAAACGCTCCTAATCCATAAGTGTTTATTCTACGCAGTAAATTTTAATTACCCGACACACAAATGTGCCATGCTGTTGCCGCCGGTTTTATTAATGTTTTCTGCAAACTTGCCGCTGACTATAAATTGCGAAAGCTTAGAATGAGCACGGCGAAACACTCAAAAGAGCAACTCGTTATTAATATATCTATGCGGTATGGCTAAAATCTGAAACGGTTCGCGTATTTTTATTCCTCGCTTTCGGCTTTTAAGCTTTTAATTTCGGTTGAGAGTTCAAAGTGCGCCTGCACTTCATCTAAAATTGCTTTTGTATCCAGTGCCGCACATTTTATATCTTTTATACGACATTCCAAATCATCTGCTTTGCCCTCTAAATCTTCCGTTTGCACGGATGCCGATTCGACAATCGGAAAAACCGACAGTATTTTCGTTGCCGGAAATGTTCACGGAATCAAGGGGCACATTTTTAAGTGCAACATTTGCACCCTCGCCGAATATTTGCCGCATATTTTGCAGACATACGCTTTTATATTTTCGTCCGTTGCAAATTTTCGCCCTGCATTTTGAGCGTTTGTGAATTGGAGCGTAGACGCTTGGAGTAAGCATATTTAAAACTTTAGTTTCAAATAGTTTTTGTTTTACATTGAAAAGACTTTAAGCTGTAATTTGTGCGCAACAGAACAAATTCCCATAAATTTACAAACTTATATTACAAGTATACCAAATTTACTCATATTTTTTAACGTACAAAATCCCCGTTCCTCGTTAAGAGGCACGGGGATTCATTTCATATATGCGATCTTGCGCAACAAACGACTATTCTGTTGTTTTTAATTTTGTCATTCTGCTTTTTCGTTCACTGCAATCCAAATTTCGCAATGATAATTGGGGTCCGATGTATCTGCCGACGAATAGACCTCAAACTCAACATTCTCGGCGTATTCATACTGCGCGCTTTGCGGGAAAAACTCCGTAACGATTCTATGATAGGTATCAATAAAAGCGTCGGGCATTTTACCCTTGCTTGTAAACACCGCATAGGTGTTTGCCGGAATGGTGACAACCTCTAAATCGTCGTCGATTTTTCTGCCGTCGTACTCAACGCCGATGCCGTATGGAAACTGTTTTGCGTCAAGCTCCGAGGAAAAGCAAATGCCAAGCAAGCCTTTCATAACCGGATTTTTCGGCATACAGGCAATCAGTTTTCCCATCGTTCCGTCTGCACCGTACTCCTGCCACATTGCCGTAATGTCCTGCGTGGCATTTGCTGACTGCGGTTTGCCGACTTTTTTCCTTTTGCAAACAACCTGAAATGCCTCTCTTTTTTCAATTCTGTAATCCATTTTACTGCCTCCTGATAAGGTTAATTTTACAGACAGAGGAGTAAAAATCTTGACATTGCCGCTGTGCTTTGCTTCGCTCGGTGCAATGCCGTGAAATCGTGTAAAGGCACGGGAAAAACTCTCCGGCGTATCGTATCCGTATTTCAGCGCTATATCAATGATTTTTGCGTCCCCTTTGGACAGTTCTTCGCCTGCAAGAGAGAGTCTGCGCATACGAATATAATCGCCGAGCGAAAGACCGCACAAAATGCTGAATACTCTTTGAAAATGAAAGGGAGAGGAATAGGCCCTCCTTGCCGCTTCTTCAAAATCGATTTCTTCGGTTATGTTTGCTTCAACATAATCAATCGCCCGTTGTATCCCTTGTATCCAATCCATTATTTCACTCCCTTTCTGTGATTACAGTCTATCAAAATGCGAGTGCCGTTTCTTGATTCCCTGTGCTCGCGGGTGTTATGAAATGATACGGCGACCGTTTCGATGTGATTGAATCCGACAAACGGCAAGTTATCGCATACAAGCACTTACAAATTTCATCGGAACATTCATTCTTTCGGCAACCTGTTTCGGTGTCATTCCGCTGTCGAGGAAACATTTGCAAACTGTTTTCATGTTTTCTCCGATTTCGATGATGTGCCTATCCGGGTCGTAAATGCGCACAACCCGTTGCCCCCAAGCGTGTTCTTTGGTCGGGTGAACATAATCTATATTATACTTTTTAAGCTTTTTCGAGAATGCGTCAAAATTGTCTTCTTCAAAGTGAAATTCCGAGTTATTGCCTCCGAAATTCACATTCTCGGTGCCGATAAAGCTTTTCCATGTGTCAACCGTCTGTAAAACAAGTCCGCCGGGTAAGGTCTTGTTTGCCCCGAAATCCATAATAACATGAAGTTCAAATATCTCTTTGTAAAATGCAACCGATTTTTCTATATCTTTTACCACTAATAGGGTGTTTTTCAGTTTCATTGTTCCCACCTCCGATGATTACGATTAGTTGCTTTGATTATACTATGTTTCAGCGTATTTCTCAACACGCACAAAAATCCCTTACTTCAATCGTGAAGTAAGGGATTTTTATTCAAATGTATGCTTCAACTTGGCAAATTGAAATTTATTTTGATAATAGTTTTAGAAATCTTTTGTCATTCATCTGCTCATTTGTTAAATACTCTCCATCACAAAACAGAGCATAGGTCGTGATTGGAGTAGGTGCATTTTGAGCTTCTTCTTTGCTCTGTAAATGAACGGATTGAAATTGTACGTTATTCTCCTTTGCTACTTCTTCTACAACCGGAACATATTTCGCATTAAATGGGCATTGACTGGTATAATATAAAACATATCCTTTTTCTTCAATATGAGGGCGTTTTGCACATTCTTTGAATTTAGGCAAAGAAGCATTTTTTGTAAATGGTAAATACCACAACTGAATACCGTTATCCGCTTCATCACAAACGGTAAATCCTTTATACTGCAAGAATTTCGGGTCAGCCAAAAATGGCTTTTTCTTTTTGGAAGATAAAATACATAGTCCTTTTTTACCTTTGCTCTTGCTATCTTCAATGCAGGCATTCAACAAGTCTGCCCCATAACCATGTCCTTTGAACGAGCCAGCTACCCACAAACAGTTAATATACATATAACTATCTACCATAATTGGATTCCATGCGTTTTCGGCAGGTATATATTCAATAAAACACTTTCCTCTCTCTTTGCTTTTCAAGAAAACAAGTCCATCATCAAATCGCTCTTGCAACCAAGCCTTTTTTGATGACACCTGAATATCATTGTTGTTTGAAATTGCACAACATATATGCTCTTTGCCTATATTCTCGCTTGTCACGCTGATATATTCCACAAAGATACCTCCGATAATTCCGATTTGTTACTTTAATTGTACCATATTTCAGCGTATTTCTCAACACGTACAAAATCCCTCACTTCAATCGCGAAGTAAGGGATTTCTATTCAAGTGTATGCTTCAACTCGACAAACCGAAAGTTGTCTGTGCTTAGGACTGTTTACTATTGCTTAATACAAGTCTGAATGACGGAAATAATGTGTTCGATAGGCTCTCTACAATCGTCTTTCAGCCACTCGCTGATGATCGCCATGATGCCGTTAATGTAGAACGACATCATATACTTTTGATCCTCAGGCGGCACACGGAAACGATTCAAAATCGGCGTCAGTATATGACGGTTCAAATCCGTATAAGCATCGTTCATCCGAAGTGTCGACGCCTGTTCCACAGTTGTACGGAAAATGCGGCGGTGTTCTTTGATATAGGTCAGATACGGCGTAAGATATTCCGGCGTAATGAGATACAATTCTTTAAGCGGCCGTTCTTGCAACTTTTTTAGAAATTCCACCGTATCATAGGGCATGAACTCCACAAATCGGTCGATGATGTGTCGGGAGCATTCTTCCAGCAGATCGTCCACCGTTTCGTAATGCAGATAGAAGGTGGAACGGTTGACGCCGGCTTTTTCACAGATTTCTTTTACCGTAATATAGGCAAAATCCTTCTTTTCGATCAATTCAAGAAATGCCTCATCCATGCGGGCGGCGGTGGCAAAATATTTACTCTCGGATTTATTCAAAGGGTTTCACCTCATATTTCACTATTCTGCTCCGGTATAACATATATAAAGCGGTTAGGATCACCGCTATCCATACGCCCGCACCGGTTATTGCGTTCATCATTTTACGAAAACCGTTGTCATTTGCAGCAAACTGTGCGATCATTGCCGTTTGTAAGCCCAGAACGGACATCAATGCGGCGATAAAATTCAGAACCTTTGCGGCCGATAAAATCGGGCTGCCCAGCTTGCGGTATTTTACAAGATTTACGATGGACATCGTCATGGTGTAAAAAGTGTACATAGCAGACAAATAGATAATATACCCCGGGTAAGAAAAGCCGGAGTTTGTTCGTACCATCAGCAAAATCATGCCGCCCATGGGGATGTTCAGCAAAAACAGGAGCCATGCCGTCCGGCGATAGCAATGCAGCTCGTTTATGTTGTTCCTGCGGCGATAACTTATAATCAGCAACAGGCGAAGAAAGCCAAGCACCAAATAGTAAACCGCCATGGAAAGAAACCACACCGACGCATACCGAATTCCCACGAAAATGCGGAACACCACATAGAGAAAATTGACGGTCATGCCCTGATAGATGCTGACACTGCCGCGAAAAGCAAGATCACCGAGATATTTTCCGCCGAACGCAGTGCCGTTTGCCCTTCGTATGAAGGATGCTTTTATGTTTCGCAACATTCTCGGCAAAGGCAGTATTAAAACGGTCAAGCAGTACGCCGACATACCGTAAATCGGATATGCCGACACACGATTATTTTGCCCGGTGGCAAAAATATAGGCAAGTGCCGCAAACACAATCGGCGATACAATGAACAGCACCCATTTCGGCGGATAAAGAAATTTGTTTATGACCGCAGGCAGCTTCTTCACGGCTTACTTCTCGCTGATTTCTTTGGCAAGTTCCATGATCTCAAAGGCATATTTCTTCTTGCCGTTTTCGAGAATGCGTTTGTAAATCGGATAATTCACACTCATTCCCACCATTCCGATAATACCGATAATGATACCGGATACAAAGGAACCGGTCGTTCCGTTGCCGATTTGCCCCATGGTAAGGCACATTCCCGTACCGAAAACGAGGGAGGAGATTACGCCGAGCGTATAGGTAAAAATGTTTGCCGGAAGCTTTGCTTTTGCATCCAGTTTGCGAAGAGCGACGACCTTAGAGGTATCCTTCGGCGCATATTCGTTTGCGAGTTGTTCTGCGTAGATTTTATCAGTGTTCATGGCTTGTTGCCTCCTTTATTTGATGGCTTTATTATACAGGAGGAAAAAGCAAAGCGGAACAACACGAATGGTGGTTTGTGTTGATTTCAACTGTTAGATAAATTTCGATTTGTAATTATGATAATACCACATTTTCTTATTTTCTTCAACACGCACAAAATCCCTGTACCTCTTTTCAAAAGTACGGGGAGTTCGCTTCAGATATATAAGTCTTTAATGTCTTTCCGGCAAAGCTCGCGGTGCTTTGTGGAATCGGCATACAGGTATCTCACGGTATCCTCTTTTGTGAGTGTGAACTCAGCAAATTTGGTATACTTGTTGTCGGTCAAGTCTCAATACCATTTTTAGGGCATTGCAATTTTAGCTTTGCATTTCTGAAAATGTCAATAAAACTGCGATTTTATTGTTAAAAATGCAGGATTTGCAAGGCATTCGACGTAAAAAAGACCTTGCATACCCGAAGGTACACAAGGTCAATTTTCCTATTGTGGTTTTACAAATTGGGTTTGCACCAAATCAGGAGAATTACTTATTTCCCTGTCCCTTAATAGCTGCCTGGGCGGCCGCGAGACGAGCGATCGGCACGCGGAACGGCGAGCAAGAAACGTAGTTGAGGCCGATCTTGTGGCAGAACTCGATAGAGGACGGATCGCCGCCGTGCTCACCGCAGATACCGCAGTGAATGTTCGGGCGGGTAGCCTTACCTTTGTTAACAGCCATTTCCATCAGCATGCCGACACCGGTGGTATCAAGGCGAGCAAACGGATCGGACTCGTAGATCTTATTAGCATAGTAGCTGGGCAGGAACTTGCCTGCGTCGTCACGGCTGAAGCCAAAGGTCATCTGAGTCAGGTCGTTGGTGCCGAAGCAGAAGAACTCAGCTTCCTCAGCAATCTTGTCAGCGGTCAAAGCGGCGCGCGGGATCTCGATCATGGTACCGACCTCATACTTCAGGTCAGAGCCGGCAGCGGCAATGACTTCGTCAGCGGTCTTAACAACGATATCCTTAACGAACTTAAGCTCCTTAACTTCGCCGACCAGCGGGATCATGATCTCAGGAACGATGTTCCAGTCGGGATGATTCTTCTTAACGGCGATAGCAGCCTTGATAACAGCCTTGGTCTGCATAACGGCGATTTCGGGATAGGTGACGGACAGACGGCAGCCGCGGTGACCCATCATCGGGTTAAACTCGTGGAGGTCGGAGCAGATCTGGTTGATCTGAGCGACGGTCTTGCCCTGAGCCTTAGCAAGCAGCTCGATGTCGGCAGCTTCGGTCGGAACGAACTCGTGGAGCGGCGGATCGAGGAAGCGGATGGTTACGGGGTAACCGCCGAGAGCTTCAAACAGGCCCTCGAAGTCAGCCTGCTGCATCGGCTCGATCTTGTCCAGAGCGGCTACGCGCTCTTCTTTGGTCTCGGAGCAGATCATCTCGCGGAAAGCGTCGATTCTGCCTTCACCGAAGAACATATGCTCAGTACGGCAAAGACCAATACCCTGAGCGCCCAGCTCAGCGGCGCGCTTAGCGTCGGCAGGAGTGTCGGCGTTGGTGCGGACACCGAGAGTCTTATATTTATCAGCCAGCTTCATGATGCGGCCGAAGTAACCGCTGCTGGGATCAGCAGGAACGGTCGGGATGATGCAATCGTAGATGTTACCGGTGGAACCGTCGAGTGACAGGCCGTCACCCTCCTTAAATACCTTGCCGGCGAGAGTGAACTGCTTGTTCTCCTCGTCCATCTTGATGTCGCCGCAGCCGGATACGCAGCAGGTACCCATTCCGCGAGCAACAACGGCGGCGTGAGAGGTCTGACCGCCGCGTACGGTCAGGATGCCCTGGCTGTACTTCATGCCTTCGATATCCTCAGGAGAGGTCTCGAGGCGGACGAGAACGACCTTTTCGCCCTTCTTGCCCTCGATAACGGCGTCCTCAGCGGTAAATACGATCTTACCGGCAGCGGCACCGGGGGAAGCGGCGATACCCTTGCCGACGACATTGTTCTTGTCAGCGGCTTTAAGAGCGGCAGTGTCAAAGGTCGGATGGAGCAGCATGTCAAGGCTCTTCGCGTCGATCTGCATCAGAAAAGCGAACAGCGTGCACAGCAGTGCCTCCGGCCAGCGAAAACAGCCGTCGGAATAGGCCAGCGCGCACCCGACCAGCACGGGAACAGCAGCCGCAGCCAGCGTTTTGGGACGCGAGGCGAGCACCCAAGCCCGGAACACGCCGGGTTTCTCCGTTTTCATAGGCATATCGTATTAGTCGGAAGACAAAGATAGTTCATAATCGCTCCGAATAGTCGCCGCTTATGGAGCCGAACGTAAAAAACGGCATCCGGATGCGGAGCGGCACAGGCTCCGGCCTGCACGTCAGGGCATCCCGCCCGCATCTTCTCCGGACATGGACAAGCGGCCCGACCTGCCTGCCGACTTTTCGGGCCGTGTCGAAAAACAGTGCGGCGCTCGAGGACCGAGCATTAGCGAGGACTTTCCGAACGTAAAAAAGCGATTATCTTCCATGTGCCAAGCGCATTCGCAACCGGAGCTTTTACATCTGCCGGCCACGGTCGGCAACCACAAGCCGCGCATCCGATCAGGCCTCTGCCCCAAACCGCTCAGCCGTAGGGAGCCTGATACCGGGAAACCGGAAACATCGGGAACTCGAAGGTCTGTAGAGGAAAGTATACAATCGGTATCCCGAAAACATCCCAAGCCGACTCGAATCGGCGCATGCCGATGCCACCTCGCCCCCCCCCGAGCCGCAGAAAGACCGGACGAGGCAAGCGACCGAACACGAACCGGAAGGAACGGGAGAAACGGAGCGCATTCCGAAAATGCCCGGTCCTATCCGATAACGGTCGGGAAACGGAAAGGAACGCATGAACCGCCCTTTCCTAAAAACGACGCTCCGGAAGAAAATGACGGCATGAAGCGACGATACACGCAGGCGGCCCCCTTCGGACCGGGCGGTCCCAAAGCTGTCCCGTCTACCAAAACGGCGACAAAGAACGAAAAAAACAAAAGTCGTCCCGCCGGACCTGCCGGCAACAGGCACGGAAAGACCCGAAGACCGTTCTGTCGGATAAACCGGCAATGGGAAAGCCCGCGGCTGCCGGCCGGAACGGATCGGCGACCGGCGACAGCCCGTACGAAAACGGGCACAGGACCGACCGGTCCTGTGTCCCGCATATCGGTGGAACTGGAGGGAGTCGAACCCTCGTCCAAACAAGGAACCCGAGGGCTTTCTACACGCTTATCCTTCGATTGATCCTCTTGCCGCGACCTGGCCGAAGGCGACCCAGTCGCAGCCGCAGCCTATGAAATCTCGCGGCCGCTTATAGGCGTCGCAACCGCCATTCCCGTTTCGATGATACCCCGGATTCCTCGCGCTACGGGACGGAGCGCTCGGCGGGGTACTC
>OIXH01002224.1_pt1 | contig 19799 bp, 17 predicted proteins | sample 1587741 | NCBI WGS metagenome assembly OIXH01 (sample SAMEA3888916, study PRJEB22519) | human gut metagenome | biome: human gut; feature: human-associated habitat; material: faeces | place: Denmark | collected 2011 | reverse complement strand
AAAAATAATGCAATTCGCAGATAATATTAGTATCTTATCTTGTTTTCTTCCCCTGCTCCGCGGAAAAACTTGTATAATAAATATGTTTTTTTCGCCCGCAAAAATATTATTTCTCGCAAGCCCTAAATTAAACTTGACAAATCGTTCAAAATGTGCTTTAATAATAGTGTATGATAAGTAAAAAACTACCTCAAAAGGAGAAATCAAAATGGCAAAATTAAACGAAAACTTTTCAAAGCTTAAAAAGAATTATCTGTTTATCGAGATCGCAAAGCGCATAAAGGCGTATTCCGAAGCTCACCCGGAAGAAGCGAAAAGGCTTATCAGAATGGGCATAGGCGACGTTACCAGACCGCTCGCGCCCGTCGTTGTTGAAGCAATGCAAAAGGCTTGCGCCGAAATGGGCGTTAAGGAAACGTTCCGCGGCTATGAGGATTCGGGCGCGGGGTATGACTTCCTGCGCGAGGCCGTCTCAAACTACTACAAAAGCTTCGGCGCGGACGTTTCCGCTGACGAAATACGCATTTCGGACGGCGCGAAAAGCGACTGCGGCAACGTCATTGACATTTTCGGCAGCGGCAACATCGTGCTTGTTACCGACCCCGCCTATCCCGTTTATGTGGACTCCAACATAATGAACGGCAACGAGGTCATCTACGCCGACTCCACCGAGGAAAACGGCTTCGCGGCAATGCCCGACAAAAACGTCAAGGCGGATCTCATTTATCTCTGCTCTCCGAACAACCCCACAGGCTCGGTATACACGACCGCTCAGCTTAAAGAATGGGTGGACTATGCGCTTGCGAACAACGCCGTGATAATCTACGACGCGGCGTATGAGGCATTCATCACCGAAAACGATGTTCCGCGCTCGATCTTCTGTATTGAGGGCGCGAAGAAATGCGCTATCGAGATATGCTCGCTTTCCAAAACGGCGGGCTTTACGGGGACCCGCTGCGGTTACACCGTTATCCCAAACGAGCTTATTCAAAAGGACAGCGCGGGCAATGATATAAAGCTTGCGGATATCTGGGCGCGCCGTCAAGGCAGCAAATTCAACGGCGTTTCCTACCCCGTTCAGCGCGGCGCGGAGGCAGTATTTTCCTCCGAGGGGCAAAAGCAGTGCAAAGAGAACATCGCGTATTATCAGGAGAATGCGCACGTTATCGCCTCCACCTGCGATGAGCTTGGGATAAAGTACACGGGCGGCGTGAACTCGCCGTATATTTGGTTGAAGTGTCCTGACGGAATGGACAGCTGGATGTTTTTCGACAAGCTGCTGAATGAGATACAAGTCGTGGGAACTCCCGGCGCGGGATTCGGAAAAAACGGCGGCGATTGGTTCAGACTGACGGCGTTCGGCACTCACGAGGCAACAAAAGAAGCTATGGAACGCCTTAAGGATCTGCTTAAATGAAGCGTTTTCGCATTTGTTTTTACGGCAGAGTTCAGGGCGTGGGATTTCGCTACACCGCCTATCATATAGCGCAGGGGCTAAGTCTTACGGGCTGGGTGAAGAACGAGTTTGACGGCACGGTTTTATGCGAGGTACAGGGTGACGGCGCGGCAATCGACGAGTTTCTCGGCAAGCTTAACAGCTCGCGCTATATTCGTATTGACGATATGGATATCAAGGAACTCGCACCCGATAAAAGCGAACGGTGTTTCGATATTAGAGGATAAAACAGGCTCCGTGAAGAGGTCTCTTCATGGAGCTTTTGCATATTTTTTGGCGGTTTGGGCATACTCTTTGCGAGGTGATATTATGTCGAAAAAATTCGGAGACCAACGGGGAAATTCCGCAAACGACCGCATACCGTTCGAGCTTGAAAAACCAATCCGAGCAAGCGTTTATCCCGTCCTCGACACCGATCTCGCGCGGGATAATCTCGAAAATGACCTCACCGCCGCGGATCTTCAAGACCTATAAAAATTTTCGGCGCCGAGCCTTTCAGCTCGGCGCCGTTCTTTAAACAATAGTCGTTGTCAGTATTAAAACTCCAATGCCTCGCCGCAGCCGAGATACATAATGCGGTCGCCCAGAATCTCGTCCATAACGTCGAAGCCCCTAAGCCCTGTGCAATGGCATGCGTAAACTTTTTCCGCCCCCGAGGATTTAAGCGCGCGCGCAGTCGAGACCGCGAACTCGTTGGGAACGTTCAGCGCCTTGGGGTTAGCCGCCGAAAGATGAAACCCGCCGATGACCGCGAGTATCGGGATACCGTGCCAGCGCTCCTGCACCGTCTCGAGCATATTCTCCGCGCCGCAGTGGAAACAGCCGCCAATAAGTATCAAGCCGTCCGCCTTGCGCCTTTTCGGAAAAATCACCGCAAAGCTCTCGTCGGAAAAATCGAACGGCACCTGCCTTTTGGAGTCCTCATCAAGCGTGAAATAAGTACGGTCGGGGTTGATGTGCTTTCCGTCAAAATTCTCGCAGCTTGCAAGGTAAAAGCCCTCGCAGACCTCCGAAAAGCTGTTGAACAGTATAAGATTGTCCGCATATTTTTTGAAAAACGAACGCCCCGATCCTACCGACTGCTTAAACAGTCCGTTTTTCTTAAACACCTCGGTTTTAGCGCCCGCGCGAATATAAATTTCCGCGTCGGGGTTAAGCTTCATTATCGCGTCGATACCGCCCGTATGCGCGGTATGATTATGCGTCAGAAACACCGCGCTTATTTCGTCTATGGGCAGCCGCATACGCCGCGCGTTGTCAACGGCTTTGCCCGAAAGTCCGGTATCAATAAGATAATTTTTTCCGTTATACTCCACAAAAAGCGAAAACCCGTCCTCGGTAAAAAGATTTTCGTCAACCGCCGTGTTTTCCATTATGCTAACGATTTTCATTGCTTGTCCCCCAAAGGTGTATATTTTTATTTTCTCCCCGACCGCGGCGGTATGCCTGTGTAAATGGAGAATGTAGAATGGATAATTTCGGAACGCGCGGCGCAAAGCGCCGCACCTTAATTCTCCATTCTCAATTATACATTATCAATTATTTTACAGCTCGGTAACTTTGCCCATAAATACTATCTGATCGGCCGTCTCATCATAGATAAGGAACGCGAACGGTCGGTTCAGGAATACCTCTTTTTTCTCGCGTTCTTCGGGTTCGACCACAGCGGTTTTATCCTCCATTATCGCCGCCGTCGCCGCCGCGGCTTTCGTGCCGTTTTCGTCCAGCTCCAGCTTGGTTTTCTGTATCACTTCCGAAACGTAAAAATGCTCGTCCGCGCTGCCCTGCATGGGCGTGAAGTCAGCCTTGACTTCATCAAAAATTTCCGAAAGCCCTGCCGCTTTAAGAGCGTCGGTCAGCGGAAAGCTGCTCTCGAAATTCAGCTTGGGCATTTTCGCCGACACGTCGTATTTATAAGAACGGCTTTCCAGCAGCGAGCTTATATCGAGACTTTCCAGCGTAAAATCTCCCTCTTTTTTCGGAAGGATACCGATAAACTTCATACCGTTTTTGTATCCGCACCCAAACGCCGCAGCGTTTTCGTTTTCAAAGTAACAGTCGCCTCCGTTCATCATCAGCTCGATATTAACGGTGGATCCGTCCAAATTCGTAAACCTTTCCTTTTCTCCGGGGACGATCCATTCGTTGTTCCACGCGCTTTCAAAATAGACCGTGTTCACCAGAACGGCAGCGGTATCCGCCGAAACATTATCCGGCGTAAGCAGCTTGGGTATCATCTCATGTGTCTTGTCGTTTACCCAACCGTTTATCGTTTCGACCGCTTCTTCGGGCTTGGAAAAGTCAAGGTTGTCAAGCTCCGCGCCGAAGTTTTCCGAGACCTTGTTTATATAATCCTTGTTGAACGGTTTGTTTGTGTTTGCCCAAAAAGAATTCGCCAGCTCGAAAACGTTCTTGTACTTTTCATAGCCGTTTTGCTCATAGTTGAAGTCCTTGGCGTGAGCGAGATAGTCCGCGGCGAACGCGGCGAAATCTCCGTTCCCAAGGTAGCTGTCAAGAGCGGTTTTGGAGCTGCCCGCCGCTCCCGCTTCAAGCATACCCAGACACATATTCAGCGACAGCGGGCTGAACATCGCCTGCTTGTTGTCCTCATACATGGTATCGAAAACGCGCACGGAATTCAGAACATTGTCGCCCGTTATCTCGATAGGCGCAAAGGTCTTGCGCTCTACCGTGCCCCCGTTTTGCGTTGGCTGCGAGGTTTGTGAGGTGTGAGAAGTTTGAGAGCCCTGCGGACCCGCGTTTTGCGAGCACGCCGTCATTCCCAGAATTGATACAATTGCTAAAATGCTTGCTAAGATTTTTTTCATAATGATTCTCCTTTTTGGTATTATTTTATTTTGTACTCTTTTCCCGCTTCATTTTTCCGATTTTTTCGTATATGGGAAAACACTGTTTTTGCCGCGTTTCTTCAGACATCGGTCACCTTGCCCATAAACACTATTCTGTCCGCCGCGCTGTCATAGATCAAAAACGCGAACGGGCGATCCAGATAAACGTACTTTTTCTCGCGCTCCTCGGGCTGTTGGGGCGCCGCACAATTCGTTATTGTCGCCGCCGTTGCCGCCGCGGCTTTCGTGCCGTTTTCATCAAGCTCCAGTTTGGTTTTCTGTATCACTTCCGAAACATAAAACTTTTCGTCGGCGCTGCCCTGCATGGGAGTGAAGTCAGCCTTGACCTCGTCGAAAATATCCGAAAGTCCCGCCGCCTTAAGAGCGTCGGTAAGCGGAAAGCTGCTCTCGAAATTAAGCCTCGGCATACGCGCGAAAACATCATAATCGTGCGTTTCGGTCTTGAGCAGAGAGGGGATATCCAAGCTTTCAAGCGTGAACTCGCCTGTCTTTTTTGGGAGTATCCCGATAAACTTCATACCGTTTTTGTAGCCTTTTGAGAACGCGGTGGCGCTGTCATTTTCAAAGTAGCTGCCGCCGCTGTGCATAAGTTCGACTTCCTTTTTCGTGCCGTCCGCAAGCGTGAACTCCTGCTTTTCATCGTAAACCGACCAATCACTTGTCCACGCACTTTCAAAATAGACCGTGTTCACGAGGACGGCGGCGGTATCAACTGATACGTTTTCAGGAGAAAGCAGCCTCGGTATCATTTTGTGCGTTTTTTCGTTTACCCAGTCGTTGATAGTCCCGACCGCCTTTTCTGGCTTGGAGAAATCGAGGTTATCGATTTCCGCGCCGAAGCTGTCCGAAACTTTGTCGATATAGTCCTTGTTGAACTTCAAGTTCTTGCTTGCCCAAAATGAGTTCGCCAACTCGAAAACGTTCTTGTACTTCGACGAACCCTCCGACTTGAAGTTGAAATCCTTTGCGTGTTCCAGATACTCGGCGGCGCTTTTCGCGTAATCGCCGTCGCCGAGGTAGTTATCCAGAGCGGTTTTGGTGCTGCCCGCCGCGCCCGCTTCGAGCATACCAAGGCACATATTCAGAGACAGCGGACTGAACATCGCCTGCGTTTTATCCTCGCACATCGTGTCGAAAACGCGAACGGAATTCAGCACGTTGTCGCTTGTCATTTCAATGGGCGAGAATGTCTTGCGCTCTAGTACTATCACGCTTTCCTCGTGCTCGGTGGCGGCGTTCTGCGAGCACGCCGTCATTCCCAGAATTGATGCGATTGCCAAAATGCTTGCTAAGATTTTTTTCATAATGTTCCTCCTAAAACGTTTGGGGCGCTCCTCACCTATAACGAGAACGATCACTTTTTACCATGCTTTTTGATGTACTTTTTTATAGCGGCAAAGCTTTCCGCGCTAAGGTCGTGTTCTATTCTGCACGCATCGGCGGCGGCTATTTCCTCGGGCACGCCCAAGCCCGTCAGCCACTCGGTAAACAGCACGTGGCGCTCGTAAACGCGTTCTGCCGTCTCCCGCCCGCTTTCCGTAAGAGTGATGTAGCCGTTTTTATCAACGTTTATACAGCCCTCCTCGCGGAGATTTTTCATCGCTATGCTCACCGATGGCTTGGAGAATTCCATTTCCGCGGCAATATCGACCGAACGGACTTCACCGTTTCTGTTAAGAAGTATCAAGATAGTTTCGAGGTAGTTTTCCTTTGATTCAAATATTCTGTCCTTCATAGTTTCCCTGCTTTCCTTAATTGGAGCATTATTTTCGTTTATTTTATTATACTATGTTTTGCCGCGAATGTCAAGCGAGATACTTTGGGAGTGCTCTTGAATGGGTTTTAAATGCCATGCATAAATTCTTCCGGAAAATTTACTTGTTTATATTATAAAACATTACGCTGCGCTTGTCAATAAATCTGACGATATTGTAACCATTTGTAAGGGTTTTGTTACTTTTGGAATTGTTTTATGCGAATGTCTTGCGGAAATATGTGTTCTTGTTCTCTCCTCCTCTTCGCGGTGGGAGAACGCTATTTTTGCGACCCGAAAGATTTTCCACACCGACAGCGCGGAACTTGCCGACCGCTCAACACCCGCGCCAACGATGTGAGAGCTTGCCGACCGCCCCCGCCCAAACAACACGATTCCCCCGCAGCTTGCGGGGGAACAAAGTCAACTATTCCTTTGTCAAGGGGCTTGTTTTTCTCCGCCGTCACCGTTCAAGACTTAGCATACGCGCTATAACACTGCCCTCGTAAACTATCGGGTACTCGCGCAGAGAGAATATAACGCCGTCAACGGGGGCTGTGATCTCCTGCTCGACCGTGCCCGTTATGGGCGTTACTATTTCGCCGAGTATCGAACCCTTCGCTATCCAATTGTTATGCTCAACACAGGGTATGAAAATACCGCTGCCATTCGCGTGAATAACATGCACTGCGCCGTCCGCGGAGAGCATGGGGTGAGAAATTCCGTGCTGCTCCTCCGCCCAAACGCCGAGCTTGTTCATAAGATTGAATATCCCCCGCAGAAGCTGTTCGCAGTACTCGAGGTCTATACGTTGACCCACTCCCATTTCCACAACAAGCGTTGGCGTACCCTCGGCGATCAAGGTTTCGGCAAGCGAACCGTCGCCCACCGCGCCGCTTTCGTGCACCCATATCATATCGGTATTCAGCATTTTCGCGTAACGAACAAGGCTTTCATCGTTGGAACGTATCCGCACCTGCGGTATCTCGCGGATAAAAATGTTGCTGGAGTGTATATCGACGCAGATATCCGCGCCGCGAATATCCTCGGCAAGAGTTTTCGCGATGTTTTCCGCAAACGCGCCCGAATCCGACCCCGGGAACACCTTATTCATATCCATACCCGTGATCGGTACGGCACGAGACGCGGATTCCATTCCCAGAGGATTTACGACCGGGTAAATATCCACCGTGCCGCTGAGGTTCTTCATATTCGCGGTAATATGATTTATCAGACGATAGCAGACATACTGACCGTCAAGCTCGTCGCCGTGTATTCCCGTAACGATAGCGATACGCTTGCTTTCGGGATCCGAGCCGCACAGCGTATTCTTCTTTATCGTCAGCTCCTCATCGACGTTCAAAGCGCAGGTTATCAGATTTTGCAGCATTTCATTCACCCCGTTTTATACAAATTTCTCATTAAAAGCGGACACATTATCTTGTTTTCTCCGCCTGCGGCGGGGAGAATATGTTTACTCGGCGGCTCTCGGAATTCGCAGTCAGCCATGGGTCACTCGACAGATTTCAGCGACTCTACCATGCTCACCTTTTTCAGAACCTTTGACATTATCAGATTGACAACGAGAGAAAACGCCGCCGTGACAAGAAAAGCCCACAGATAACTCAGCCCGTGGATCGTTCGCCCGAACATCATCTCGTCCAACTCGGCGGTGGTTATGACAAACATACACAGCGCGTAGCCCACCCCCAGCCCCGCAAGGGAGCCGATAAGAGACAGAACGATACTCTCGCGGAAAACGTAGCTTGATACCTCAATATCGTAGAATCCGAGAACTTTCAGCGTGGCTATTTCGCGTATGCGCTCGGTGATATTAACGTTCGTAAGATTATACAGCACCACAAACGCCAGCGCCGCGGCGGACGCGATAAGCACCAGCACCACTAAATCCATTATTTTCAAGGTATCGTAAATGCTCGCAAGAGAGGACGCGTTCATTATCACCGCCAGAACGTTCTTGTTTTCGAGCATATGCGCGGTGAACTCCGCCTGAACGTCTTTATCACGGGAAATATCGTTAAAGAAGTATACCATATTATACTTCGGCGTTTGCCCGAATGTTTCCTTGTAAAGACTTTCGGAAAGATACATATAATGCCCCGCGTATTGCTCTGTTATACCGCTTATCGTTACCTTTTTATTAATGCCCCCGCTCACTTTAACGGTTATCTCGTCACCCGTTTTCGCCCCGAGCAGCTTCGCCGCTTTTTCGGTGATCACCGCGCCGTCGCTCATCGAAAGCTGCCTGCGCGATACTCTTTCGCGCATATCGACAAACGTCCCGAACATCTCGCTGTTTTCCGCCGCCGTAATGTAACACGACACCGTGTTTCCGGAATATTCAAGATCATATTGTTTGATAAGAGCGCGGGTGTAATCGGTGTCGGCGTTGTAGTCGGTAAGCGACTTGTAAACGCTTTCCAGTTCCGAGAGCTTGATGTCCTCGTTGAAAGCCGCGTAACCGCTGTATCTGTAGATATCGTTGTATTGTAAGTCTACGATGTCGTTTATGGAGTTCTTCAGCCCGAAGCCCGTGAGCGACAGCGCCGTGCAGCCCGCTATGCCCACGATCGTCATTATCATGCGGCGCTTGTATCGGATAAGATTGCGCGCGCTTACCTTCGCGAAAAAGTTCATTCTGCTCCAGATAAACGGTATCTTCTCTAAGAAGATACGCTTGCCCGCCTTGGGAGCTTTTGGTCTCATAAGAGACGCGGGAGTTTCTTTAAGAGCCTTTCCGCACGAGAAGTAAACGGTTGCCGCGATCGCCAGCGTCATCGAGCCGATAGACAGGATAAGATTGCCCGCCGTAAACATAAAATGGATATCGACTATTCTGTACATCATCGAATACGCGTAGACGATAACCCCCGGGAACAAGAAGCAGCCGCCTATCGCGCCAAGTATGCCGCCAATAAGCGCCGCCGTCACCGCATAGGTCATATAGTGGCGCATTATCGCGCCGCGCGAATAGCCCAGCGCTTTAAGCGTTCCTATCTGCGTGCGCTGCTCCTCCACCATACGCGACATCGTGGTTAGGCACACAAGCCCCGCCACCAACAGGAAAAACACCGGGAATATAGTTGATATGCGGTCGATACGCTCCGCGTTGGAATCGTACTCGGAATAGCCCGAATTATCATCGCGCGTAAATATATACCATTGTGCGTTGCCCGCGCTCGATATTTTCTCGCGAGCATCGGCAAGCTCCTTTTCCGCGTCCGATATTTTGATCTCGAACTCGTGCTTGCCATCTTCGTAATCTATAAGCCCCTGCTCATACTGCTTCTTGGCGTCCTCAAGAGCTGTTTTTCCTTCCTCATACTGCTTGACGCCCTCATCGTATTTGGCTTTATTTATCGAAAACTCGGTGTAACCCTTATTGTACTCGCTTTCGCCCTCCACATACTTCTCATAGCCCTCGTTATACTGAGCCATACCGTCCAGATACTTCTCCAGACCGTCCTCGTAGTCGCGCTTGCCGTCCTTCAGCTTCTTCTCGTTTTTCTCAAGCTCCGCAAGACCCTTTTCGTACTCTTCTCTGCCGTCCTTAAGCTGCTGTTCGGCGGCGGCTATCTGAACCTCGCCGTCCGCTATCGTTTTCTCATTATCGGCTATCTGCTTTTCGGCGGCGGCTACCATTGCCTCCGACTGCTCGACCTGCTTTTTCGCCTCGTTCACCGAATCCTCGGCGGCGTTCAGCGCGGACTGCGCCGCTGTGAGCGCCGTACGGTACATTATAACGACAGGGCTGTCCTCACCGTATCTGTCAATGGCGTTTTGAAGCTCGCCCTGCGCTTTTTCCACCTGCTCCTTTGCGGTATCGTAAGCTTCCAACGCTCTTTTGTAATCCTCGAGATTGGATTCGTTGTAGCCTTTCCACAGCTCAACGGCGGTCTTTGCCGTTTCGATAAGCGTACGCGCCTGCCGAACCTCTTCTTTTTTGGAATTCAGCTCCTGCTCACCCGAGGTAAGCTCCTTGTCCGCCTTTTCGAGCTGCTTTTTTCCGTCCTCAAGCTGCTCCTCGCCGTCATCAAGCTCCTTTTTCGCTTCATCAAGCTGTTTCTTCGCGTCCTCGAGCGGCGCTTTGCTTTTTTCCAGCTCCGCCTTTGCCGCGTCGAGCTGTGCGCGCGCCTCGGAAAGCTGCTTCTCCGCGTCCTCTATCTGCGGCTTGCCGTCGTCTATTTGCTGCTTTCCGTCCTCAAGCTCCTTTTCGCCGTCCTCTATCTGCTGCTTGGCGTCCTCTAGTTTTTTCAGAGCGTCGTCAAGCTCTTTCTGCCCGTCCGTTTTCGCTTTTTCCAGTTCCGCTTCGCCTTCGGCTATCTGTTGCTGAGCGTCTCCCAGAACCTCGTTATATCGTATTTCACTGCGTTCTTCGCCGAGCGCTTCAAGCTTCTCGGACAGCTTGTCGCGAAGCTTTGCGTACTCGTCCGAGTAGCTTTTTGCGCTTTTCAGCTTATCGGAGCGTATGTATATCTCGGTGTACGGTTCCTGTGTGAACTGATCGCCGGGAACTATCATCAGCGCGTCTATAACGCCGTCTCCTATATTTGTCGAACCGCGCTGCGTTTTTGAAATAAACATCGGCGTATGATACATCCCGACTATCGTATATTCGCGGCGCTTCAGCGGGAACTCGTCCGCCTTGGACGGATCTTCAAGAGTAACTGTATCGCCGATATCCATATCGGCGCCGAACGCTCCGTCCACTATCGCCTCGTTCTCTGCCTGAGGCATTCTGCCCTCATAGATATCCACCTTATTGATAGCGTCGGGCGTTTTGGAATACACGCGAGTTATGTACTCTTTCTCGCCGCAGTGCATGGAAAGGTCGGTGTATTTCGAGGCGTAAGCGCCGTCAACATCGTCCGCTGCTTCAATGGCTTCAAGGTCGCCGTCCGTCAGCCCGAACGTGGAAAGCACCCGTAGATCAAACAAATTATGCGTGTCATAATAATCGTCCGCCGATACTCTCATATCACCGCCCGCCGCCCGAACGCCGCTAAAAAATCCCACGCCGATAGCGCTGATAAGCAAGATCGATAAAAAACGGCTTTTGGTTTTCGTGATCTCGCGTATCGTGTTTTTATTCGCCGCTTTCATCTCACACCCCCCGCTTGTTCGACAGACAGCGCCGCTATGCGCTTCGCTAGATTTTTGATCGTCACCATTCTATTTCTTCAACGGGCGTTGGAGTCTCGTTGAGTATCGTTTCGCTTACCCTGCTGTTTTTTATCTTAATTACTCTGTCCGCCATCGGCGTTATAGCGGTGTTGTGCGTTACCAGAATGACTGTCATACCGTCCTGTCTGCACGTATCCTGCAATAGCTTCAATATCATCTTGCCCGTGTTGTAATCCAGAGCGCCGGTAGGCTCATCGCAAAGCAGCAGCTTTGGTTTTTTGGAAAGCGCCCTGGCTATCGAAACACGCTGCTGCTCGCCGCCCGAAAGCTGCGCGGGGAAATTGTTCAGACGTTCGCCCAGACCGACCTTTGCAAGTATCTCCTCGGCGGGTATGTAATCGTCCTTTGTCTGCGCGGCGATCTCCACGTTCTCTTTTGCGGTGAGATTGGGGAGAAGATTGTAAAACTGGAAGATAAACCCGATATCGAACCTCCGATACAGCGTTAGCTGCTTTCGTGTGTAACCGTCTACGCGCGATCCGTCCACGGAGATCACGCCCTCGTCGCAGGAATCCATTCCTCCCAGCATATTCAGCACGGTGGTTTTTCCCGAACCGGACGGTCCCACTATAACGCACAGCTCGCCCTTTTCGATATCGAACGTCATGCCGTCGGCGGCGTTTATAGTCACCTCGCCGACATGATAGCGCTTATATACGTCTTTTAGAGTTACAAATGACATTGCTTGCCTCCGCTTGCTTTCACGAATTACTGTCCCGTTTTTCGTCCTGTTTATGCCCATGTGTTTTCGCGATAAATATTACGATAAAGAATACCGCCACTCCGACAAGAGTAACGATGATGTCCGTCATGGTGTCGGCAATGGGGTTTGTTCCGTTGGCGATTGCCTCCTTGACGCGCTGAGCGTCGCCGTCAAGAATGATGTCGCAGGTGAACTCCCACACCTCCCACAAAGCCGCCGCGCCCGCCGTCGACAGGAATATCAGGAGATAAAAGCCGCCCTTTTTCATTGAGCCGCCGCCCCAGCGCAGCATAAACTCTTTGGCTGCCGCGGCAAACACCAACCCGAAAAATCCGTGCATTATCAGATCCCACGAGGGTATCAGACTGTAAAATCCAAGCGCGCTGCCAAGATCGCTCGCGAGGAAAATGTGTATCGCCGCCAATATTCCGAGATAGATCGGAACTTCTCTTTTCGTCACCGTGCCGATTATCGGAAATACCGCGGGAACGAGCGCCGCCGCGCTCACCTGAAGATATGTCACTGCCGAATACTCGTCATACACCACGCTGTATATAACCAGTGTCGCCGCCGCTAGAAGCACCGAAACGATGACCGGCAGCCATTGCGTTATGCGCTTTTTCTTCACGGTCTCACCTCCGTTTTGTATCGTACATTTCTTATTTAATCATATTCTCCCCGCCGTGAGCAGGGAGAATACGGATAAACATTATAATAGATTTCTAATTATACTATTATACGACACTTTACGGAAAAATGCGTGTGTTTGTGTTGAACAACGTGTGAAAGCCCCTGTTATTTTTTGGGAACGAGTTTTTCTTTGCTGCCCATATAAGGTCTCAAAACCTCGGGTATCTTCACCGAGCCGTCCGCCTGAAGATTGTTTTCAAGGAACGCTATCAGCATTCTCGGGGGCGCTACTACCGTGTTATTCAGAGTATGCGCGAAGTACTTTTTGCCGTCCTTGCTCTTAACGCGTATCTTCAAGCGGCGAGCCTGCGCGTCGCCAAGGTTCGAGCAGGAACCTACCTCAAAATATTTCTTCTGACGCGGCGACCAAGCCTCAACGTCAAAGCTCTTGACTTTAAGGTCAGCGAGGTCTCCCGAGCAGCACTCCAGCGTGCGCACGGGGATATCCATCGAACGGAACAGGTCTACCGTGTTCTGCCACAGCTTATCGAACCACATCGCGGAATCCTCGGGCTTGCAGACGACTATCATCTCCTGCTTCTCAAACTGATGAATACGGTAAACGCCGCGTTCCTCAACGCCATGCGCGCCTTTCTCCTTGCGGAAGCACGGAGAATAGCTGGTAAGCGTCCTCGGAAGCGTTTCTTCATCAACGATAGTATCAATGAACTTTCCTATCATAGAGTGCTCGGAAGTGCCTATGAGGTAAAGATCCTCGCCCTCTATTTTGTACATCATCGCGTCCATTTCCTCAAACGACATAACGCCCGTCACGACATTTGAGCGTATCATAAACGGCGGCACACAATAAGTAAAGCCGCGGTCTATCATAAAGTCGCGTGCGTAGGATATTACCGCGGAGTGAAGCCGCGCGATATCGCCCATCAGATAATAGAAGCCCTCGCCCGCTACTCTGCCCGCGCTTTCCTTGTCCAAGCCATCGAAGCTCTTCATAATGTCCGCATGGTAAGGTATCTCAAAATCGGGAACGACCGGTTCGCCGTACCGCGTTACTTCAACGTTTTCCGTATCGTTCTTTCCTATCGGAACGGAGGGATCGATAATGTTCGGAATGGTCATCATTATCTTGTTGATCTTTTCGTCAAGAACAGGCTCCTGCGCCTCCAGCTCCGCAAGCTCCTTTGAGAAAGCCGCGACCTGCACCTTTGCCTTTTCCGCCTCGTCCTTCTGACCCTTTGCCATAAATCCGCCTATCTCCTTGGAAATGCGGTTCTTGTCTGCGCGGAGCGTTTCGGCTCTTTGCAGGGTCTCTCGGCGTTTTTTGTCAAGCTCTATTACCTCGTCCACCAGCGGCAATTTCTTGTCCTGAAACTTCTTTTTGATGTTATCCTTTACCGCGTCGGGGTTTTCGCGCAAAAACTTAATGTCTATCATGCTTAATTATCTCCTGTCTTAATTTTTTGTTCCGGTTGACGGAATTGATTTTATACTGTCCTTTTTCCCCACCTCCGCGAAACGGGGATAGGGAAATAGATTTTTGTTAGTTTCCTATTCGTCCTGAAAATGGGAAAGTATCGTTTGCAGCTCGTCCTTATCCTTGAACTTTATTTGCAGAACGTTTTCTTTTTTCCCCTCGTTTATCTTCACCTTTGTGCCGAGTATCTCGCCGAGACTTGCCTCGACCTCGGTATAATAGGTGAGCTTCTGCTTTATCTTCTTTGCCGAACCCGCCGCGCTTTTGTCCTCGCGGCGAGCTATCGCTTCTACCTGCCTTACCGAAAGCTCGCCCTCGGCGGTTCTGTGAGCAAGCTCGATCATCACCGCCTCGTCCTTTATCTTTTTAAGCGCCTTGCAGTGCCCAACCGACAGGCTACCGTTTCGCAGCAGCTCCTGCACCGCGTTCGGCATCGAAAGCAGCCCCAGACTGTTTGTTATCGATGAACGCGCCTTGCCCAGCGCCTTTGCGAGCTTGTCCTGCGTTAAGCCGCAGCGGTCGATAAGCTCCTTGTATCCGAGCGCTTCCTCTATCGGATTAAGATTTTCGCGCTGCAGGTTCTCGATCATCGCGATCTGCATTGCCTGCTCCTCGGTGATGTCGTCGCGTATCACTACGGGTATCTCCGACAAGCCCGCCATTTTCGCGGCTCTCCAGCGGCGCTCTCCCGCTATTATCTGATAGCTTCCGCTTGGCAGAGAGCGAACAATAAGCGGCTGTATCACGCCATGTTCGCCAATGGAATCCGCAAGCTGCTGAAGAGTTTCCTTATCGAAGTGCTTGCGCGGCTGATCCTTGTTCGGCTCTATCTCGCTTATTCGAAGCGTTGAAGCGCCCTCGGAGCTTTCGCTGCCGTTATCGAAGAACAGATCGCTGAAGCTCCCCTCGGTTTTTTTATCACTTTTTCGCGCCATTTGCTTTCTCCATTTCCCTGATTTTTGTTATTATTTCCTTAGACAGCTTCACATATCCGTCCGCGCCCGCGCTTCTTTTATCGTAGTATATTATGGGTTCGCCGTGACTTTGCGCCTCGGATATCTTGACGTTGCGCGGCACCTCGGTCTTAAACACGACCTTTTTATCGAACGCGTTCTTGATATCGTTTTTTATCTCGCTGCCGGAAAGCAAACGCTTATCGACCATTGTAAACACAATGCCCATTATCGTAAGATTGCGGTTATACTTCTGCTTGACGTTCTTTATCGTATACATCAGCTGTGCCAGACCCTCCCGCGCAAAATGCTCGCAGACCATAGGCACGATTATCGTATCACACGCCGCGAGAGCGTTCACGGCAAGCACACCCAAGCTCGGCAGGCTGTCGATTATTATGATGTCGTAGCTGTCGCGCAGCGGCAAAATTGCCTTTCGCAGCTGCAAGTTCTTCTGCTGCATGGCGTTCAACGCGCCCTCCGCGTCGCACAACTTGCTTGTTGAGGGCATTATCGAAACATTCTTATAGCGCGTTTCAATTATCGCTTCCTGCGGGCGGCACTTCGCCGTTACCACATCATAAGATGTGAGGTCAAGCGTCTTTTTCTTGATTCCAAAGCCCGTCGTTGAGTTTCCCTGCGGGTCAAAATCAATAAGCAGTGTCTTTTTCCCGAGAGCGCCCAGTCCCGCCGCGATATTCACAGCAGTCGTTGTCTTTCCAACGCCGCCTTTTTGGTTCACTATTCCGATTATAATTCCCAAATTTCTTCCCCCTTTATTACGGTTTACTTTTTTATTATAACATACCGTTTTACAAAAGAAAAGTGTTTTTTGTCAAAAAATGTTCCACGTGGAACATTTTTGTAGACTTGTACAAAATGTTCCGCGTGGAACTATAAATATTTTTATTTGGCAATGTTCCACGTGGAACATTATTTCATCTCGGAAATCGGGAAACGTATCGTGTATTCGTAAAACTCCTCCGACTTTTCCGCCGTAAAGTCGCACGGTATCTTATCGTCCTTAATTCTCTTCAAAAGCGCGTTCAACGAGTTCATATAAAGCCGTGACGGTGCCTTTATCTCAAATTGCGCGTGCTTCTTTGCAGTTTTTGCCGAATTTCCCAAGGTCTGCTGAACAAGCGTCTCGGTCTGTTCGAGATTAAGTCCTTTAGAGACTGTGCGCTCAATAATTTTAAGGCGCGTCTGCGGTTCGTCTATTCTGATAATCGCGCGTGCCTGTCGTTCGGAGAGATTTCCCATAAGCAGCATACGGCGCTCCGCGTCGGAAAAGCGCAGTAAACGCAGTTTGTTCGCAACTGTAGACTGCGCTTTTCCAAGCCGACGAGCTGCTTCCTCCTGCGTCAGTCCATAATAAGAAATGAGCTTCTCTATTCCCAACGCTTCCTCAAAGTAGCTCAGGTCCTTGCGCTGTATATTCTCAATAAGCGCGAGCACCGCCGACTGCTCATCGTCCACCGACATCACTATGCACGGCACCTCGTACAATCCCGCAAGCTTTGCGGCACGCGATCTTCGCTCGCCGCTGATTATTTCGTAGACCGCGCCGTTTTTTCGCACGCAGATCGGCTGCAAAATGCCGTTTTCCTTAATACTCTTCGCCAGTGACAGCAGCGCTTCCTCGCTGAACTCTCGACGTGGCTGTGCTTTGTTGGGTACAAGCTCCGCCGTGCTTAGCATAACTATCTGCGATGTGTTTTTTTCTTTTGGTTTAAATAAAGTTCCCATTTGTATTCTCCTTTTCATATACCGATCTTCTCGTTAAAAGCAGATACAATATTGTTATTCTCCCCCGCTCCGCGGGATAGAACTTGATTATGTACTTCATCTATTGAGAATTAGTATTTTTTCTTACAAGTTAATTGTAACATACAATAGGGAATATTTCCACGGGAAATTATCGCGGTTTAACGACACATCGCACATTTTAGTGACAAAAAAAACCGCTTTACAGCGGTTTTTTCGTTATATTTGCGTAACTTCGGGGGTATTTTGTCGGAGTTTGCGATATTTTTTTGACAACCGCAAGCCGCCTGTCGTCGCCGTTCGGGAGCTTGTAATCCACAACCTTGAACAGCTTGCCGCCCAAAGCCTTGAAAGCGCCGTCAGCGGCGTGAACGTTCTCATTTACGGACTTCAGCGCAACGAAATACCCGCCCACCGCCACAAACGGCAAGCAGAACTCCGTCAGCACTGGCATCGGCGCGACAGCTCTCGCTGTCGCTATATCAAAGCTCTCGCGCATCATAGTCTCCCGCCCGAGAACCTCTCCTCTTTCGTGTATCACACATGCCTCAACGCCTATCTCCTCACAAGCCTTTTCCAAGTAAACGCAGCGTTTTTGAAGACTGTCGCATAAAGTTCCCCGAAGATCGGGACGATAGATAAGAAGCGGCAGAGCCGGAAATCCTGCGCCTGTACCAACGTCGATAAAGCTTTGCCCTTTCGGGATATCAAGATGCGCGAACGGCAAAACGCTGTCGATATAATGCTTCATTACAGCGTCCTCGAAATCGGTTATAGCGGTCAGATTGACGTTTTTGTTATATTCAGTCATAAATTCGTAAAGCGTAAGAAATTGCTTTCCTTGTTTATGTGAGATAGGCAGACCCGCCGCCGCGAACGTCTCGATAATATGCGATAACCTGTCCGTCAATTGCTCTCCCCCTTTCCCGCAAGCCAAATAAGCAGCACTGAAACATCCGCGGGATTTACCCCCGAAATGCGCCCCGCTTGACCGACATTCAACGGCTTGTGCTTATTCAGCTTCTCCTGCGCTTCAAGCCGCAAGCCCTTTATCGTCTTGTAATCAACGTCAGTTGGCAGCTTTTTTTCTTCAAGCTTGCGCATTTTTTCAATCTGCTCCATTTGTATCTTAATGTAGCCGGAATACTTCATCTCTGTTTCAAGTCGATTTATCAGTGCTACTTTAAGCGGCGGACGTTCCGTATCGATTGACGCAAAATCAGCGTATGAAAGCTGCGGGCGCTTTAAAAGTTCGAACAAACGGATTCCGGACGTTATCGGAGTTGTACCCTTTTCGATAAGCATTTTGTTTACTTCCTCTGTCGGGTGTATAGTCACGGTTTTTATTCGTTCGATCTCCCTGTTCAGCGCGGCTTGATCCTCTTCAAACTTCAGAAAACGCTCGTCCGAAACAAGCCCTATCTCATGTCCGATTGATAACAATCTCTCGGGCGCGTTATCCTGCCGCAGTATCAAGCGATATTCGCTTCGCGAAGTCATCATGCGGTATGGCTCGCTGCACCCTTTCGTTACAAGATCGTCGATAAGCGTTCCAATGTAAGAGCTTGCGCGATCCAATATCAGCGGACTTTTTTTTTCAATTTTTCTTGCAGCGTTTATTCCCGCAACAAGCCCTTGACAAGCCGCTTCTTCATAGCCGCTTGTGCAGTTGAACTGCCCCGCGCCGTATAATCCCGAAATATTCTTAAATTCAAGCGTCGGCGAAAGCTCCAAGGGGTCACAGCAATCGTATTCGATAGCGTAAGCGGGACGCATTATCTCAACTTTTTCCAAGCCCTTTATCGTCCGAAGAAACTTCACCTGTACGTCCTCCGGCAGCGACGAGCTCATTCCCTGCAAATAGTATTCGTCCGTATCAAGTCCTATCGGCTCCACAAATAACTGGTGGCGTTCCTTATCCTTAAAACGGACAATCTTGTCCTCTATTGACGGACAATATCTTGGTCCGATACCCTCTATTCTTCCCGAATACAGCGGCGAGCGATCAAGATTTGCGAGTATCACTCGATGTGTTTCCGCATTTGTATAGGTAACATAGCACTCCGCCGAATTTTTCAGTTCGTTTTCGTTATCGAATGAAAACGGCATAATTTCGCTGTCTCCGTCCTGACGCTCCATAACGGAAAAGTCTATTGAACGCTTATGTACCCGCGCGGGGGTTCCCGTCTTGAAACGCCGCATTGATATTCCAAGTTTTTTCAGACACTCGGTAAGCTCCGTGGAGGGAAGCACGTTATCGGGTCCCGCCGAATAATTCAATTCGCCTATATGTATCTTTCCGTTAAGATAAGTGCCCGTAGTGATTATCGCCGCCTTGCACGGATAGATCGCGCCCAGCTTTGTCCGCACGGCTTTGACCTGTCCGTCCTCAACGTCGACCGCCGTCACTTCGCCCTGCTTTATATATACGTTCGGCGTTTTTTCAAGCGACTGTTTCATATATATATGGTACTTCACTCGGTCGCTCTGAACTCTGAGGGAGTGTACCGCTGGACCTTTTCCTTTGTTAAGAACGCGCGACTGAATGAATGTCGCATCGGCGGCTTTTCCCATTTCCCCACCAAGCGCGTCTATCTCGCAAACTATCTGTCCCTTTGCCGAGCCGCCTATGCACGGATTGCACGGCATATTGGCGATACAGTCGAGCGACAGTGTGAATATCGCGGTTTTCATTCCAAGCCGAGCAGCAGCTAAAGCCGCTTCGCAGCCCGCGTGACCCGCACCGATAACGCAGACGTCATATTTCTCAAGAGTATAGTCTATGCTCATTAAAACAGTTCCTTTCCTGAATGTTCCACGTGGAACATTTCTTAGAATTCACATATATCTGCTTAACAGCTTCTTTATTTCGGAGCAATCAAACTCGCAGCGGCACTGATGACTGCCGTCCTCTTCAAGATCTTTTAAATGCTCAAATTGATTAAAATGCTTCGGTAAATTCGGATT
>OIXH01002222.1_pt1 | contig 19825 bp, 21 predicted proteins | sample 1587741 | NCBI WGS metagenome assembly OIXH01 (sample SAMEA3888916, study PRJEB22519) | human gut metagenome | biome: human gut; feature: human-associated habitat; material: faeces | place: Denmark | collected 2011 | reverse complement strand
GGCAAAGCTAAAGGGCTTGCCGCCTGCAATTCACAGACAGCAAGCCCTTTCGGCTACTTGAACAATTTGCGCTAAAAATATTTGTCTAACTTTTTGGGGTCACTTCAATATCCGGAGGGGTTTTACTGTCATATAGGATTCAGCTGAACATCAGATTAAGTATATTTTCGGCGGTGATCGCGCCGAAAATGTTCGTCAGATCCAGCGTTGACAGGGCGCGAGCCACGCTGTCTCGCTCGAAGAAGCAGCCTGTCAGCGCCGTCGCTGCGGGCGAAACATCCTCAAGAGCCATGAAATCGCCCTCAAACGCGATGTCGCTTATCTTTCCGTTCTGCACGTCCGCCATTATACACAGGCTGCCGCCGGGGAAGCGGCGGCTGTTTTTATATTCGAACTTTTTGGTCCGTACCCATGTCCAGTCCCACGAACGGTATTTTTCGTCCGCGATCCTGGCTGCCTCGGCCAGCTCTTCGCCGGACAGCTGCTCGTGCACGAGCCCATCCGTGGACAGCGCGGCGAGCAGCCTTGCGCGGAACTCCGTCATGTCCATGTCCGCAGGCAGAAACTCTCGGATATTGCCGACACGGCTTTTCACAGACTTGACGCTCTTGGAGCTGAACTTGTCCGCGTTTACATTGAGCGCCTCACTTATGACCTGCGGGTCGGAGTCAAAAAGCAGCGTGCCGTGATGCAGTATCCTGTCGCCGCAGAGGCGCTGTGCGACGCCGGATACCTTGCGGCCGTTGACCAGAATGTCGTTACGTCCGGACTTTTCGGCGCGGACGCCCATGGTGGACAGCGCGCGGCACACCGGTTCGGTGAAACGTTCTATGGATATTTCGCTGCCGTTTCCGGCGTCGGATATGAATGAATAATTCAGGTTGCCCATGTCGTGATATACCGCGCCGCCGCCGGTCATCCTGCGCACGACCGTGACGCCGTGCTGCCGCACGTATTCCGTGTTGACCTCAGCCCATGCGTTCTGGTTGCAGCCTATGACAACGGTGTTGTTGTTCTGCCAGAGAATGAGCCAGTCGCCGTCTCGCTTGTTTTCGAGAACATATTGTTCAAAGGCTAAATTGTAGCATGGATCGGTGCTGCCGGTTTCAAGGTAGTGTATCATGTGTCCCTCCGTGCGGCCTGAAGAAAGAGCGAAATTTGCTGCAGGCCACGCTGAAAATTGTGGATTTTCGGGCAAACGGCGGCGCTGCGGGAGCCGATTTTGCATGAATAATATAGCATCCACTCGATTTGCTGTCAATCTTGAAGTGGAATTATGTTGGTTTATTCGTGAAAACTTTTGAAAGCACAGATCGTGCTATGTCAATATGCACATAAAACAACTAAAAGATTTGTGGATAGTGCCATTTCTATCACGGATATCACAAAATATGTTGTTTTGTGACTGAATCGATGATATTATTTATGCGTAAATGTGGTTTTATATTCAACCACCAACGGCTTTGTCATTTCAAATATCTAAATTCAGCCTTCAGGAGGAAAACTAAATGGCAGTCAGCAATGAAATGATGAAAGACATGTATACGCGGATGCTGCGTATACGTGACTTTGAAAATGCGACCTCAAGACTGTACGCGGAAGGGAAGATACCGGGCTTCTGCCATCTGTATATCGGCGAGGAAGCCGTCGCAACGGGCGTGTGCGAATGCCTTACGGATGAAGACTATATCACCAGCACGCACCGCGGCCACGGCCATATAATCGCCAAGGGCGGAGACATGCGCCTTATGATGGCGGAGCTCTTCGGCCGTGCGACCGGCTATTGCCACGGCAAGGGCGGTTCCATGCATATCGCGGACAGAGACAAGGGCATCCTCGGCGCGAACGGCATCGTCGGCGCAGGGCAGTGCATTAGCTGCGGCGCGGGACTGTCCATACAGCTGCGCAAGACGGATCAGGTCTGCGTCTGCTTCTTCGGCGACGCGTCCACGAACCAGGGCACATTCCATGAATCACTCAATATCGCATCGCTGTGGAAGCTTCCGGTCGTGTTCGTGTGTGAGAACAATCTCTATGGCATATCTGTCAGTCAGGAGCACCATCAGGCGATAAAGGATATCTCCGTGCGCGCCGTCGCGTACAATATGCCCGGCGTAACGGTCGACGGCAACGACCCGCTGGCCGTATATGAGGCGGCGAGCGAAGCTGTGGCGCGCGCCCGTGAAGGCAAGGGGCCGACTCTCATCGAGTGCAAGACCTACCGCCAGCACGGCCACTTTGAAGGAGACCCCGCGCCCTATAAGCCTGCGGAGGAGCAGGCGGCGTGGATGAAGAGAGACCCCATCCCCAATTTCAGAAAGTACCTTATCGATAACGGCGTGGCGGACGAGGATGAGCTTTGCGGCATTGAGGCAGGCGTTGCAAAGGAAGTCAGCGACGCGATCGAGTTTGCCGCCGCCCAGCCCTGGCCAGACGCGGATTCCGTTGTTGTCGATGTATATTCGGATATAGTAGAGGAGGCAAGAAAGAGATGATCCTGACTTATCGTGAAGCTATCCGCGAGGGTATGAGCATAAGAATGCGTGAAGATCCGAGAGTTATCCTCTTCGGTGAGGACACCGGCGCCTACGGCGGCAGCTTCGGCATCACCCTCGGCATGTATGATGAATTCGGCGGCGATCGCGTGCGCGATACACCGATATCCGAAAGCGCAATAATCGGCTGCGCCGTCGGCTCCGCGGCTACCGGCATGAGACCGATCGCAGAGCTCGTTTTCTGCGACTTCCTGACCGTTGCGATGGATCAGATCGCCAATCAGGCGGCAAAGATGCGCTATATGTTCGGCGGAAAGATATCTCTCCCCATGGTTGTCCGCATGCCTGCGGGCGCGGGACAGGGCGGCGCCGCGCAGCACTCCCAGTCTCTCGAAGCGTGGGTCACTCATGTGCCCGGCCTCAAGGTCGTGTATCCTTCGACTCCGCAGGATGCGCTTGGCCTTATTCTGTCCGCTATCGACGATGATAACCCCGTAATATATTTTGAAAACAAGATAATAAAAGAGAAAGCCGATATCACCAATTTTGATCCCATCCCGCTCGGCAAGGGCAATATCGTGCGCGAAGGTACGGATATTTCCGTTATCACCTACGGCCTTCAGGTCTACGATGCGAAGAAGGCGGCGGATATCCTCGCCAAGGACGGCATAAGCCTTGAGATCATCGACCTGCGTACGCTCTATCCGCTGGACAAGGACATGATACGCAGCAGCATCGCAAAGACTCACCACGCTATCGTTATCACCGAAGAAACCAAGCGCGGCGGCTACGGCGGAGAGATCAGCGCAACCATAGCCGAGGAAATGTTCGACGAGCTTGACGGCCCCGTCGTGCGCATCGGCTCGCTCAATACCCCCGTCCCCGTGTCTCCGATCCTTGAACAGGCGTTCATGCCCAACTATCAGGATATCGTCAACGCCGCACGGAAAATGCTGTGACCGCGTTTCGGAAGGAGTTTTAGGTATGGCCTTTTATGTATCAATGCCCAAGCTCGGAATGACGATGACGGAGGGCACGATAAGTGAATGGAAGAAGAAAGAGGGAGACGCCGTCGCGGTCGGCGACCCGCTTTTCGACGTGGAGACAGACAAGCTGACGAATACGATAAACGCCTATGAGGCGGGAACTGTGCTCAAAATACTCGTGAACGACGGCGAGACTGCGGCCTGCCAGCAGCCCGTCGCCATTATGGGGCAGGCGGGTGAGGACATCTCCGGCCTTACGGGGGCTGCTGCCGCACCGGCCGAGGAGAAGACAGAGCAGCCTGCCGAGCAGAGCGTACAGCCCGCCGCGCACAAGGCCGGTGAGCGCCTGATAATCTCGCCGAGGGCGAAGAAAGTTGCCGCAGAGCTTGGGATAGACACGCATTATGTCACGGGGACCGGACCGAACGGCCGCATCGTCGAGAGGGACATCCGCAATTATAAGCCTGCCGCGCAGGAAGAGCACAGCGTAAAGACGTCTCCGCTCGCGAAAAAGATCGCCGCAGACATCGGGGTAGATGTGAACGATATCCCGAGCGACGGGCGCGTCATGGCAGGGGATATCCTCAAGTATCTGCATGACAGCCGCGTACCGGTGCAGGAGGCTCCCGCCCGCGAGGAGACCGTGAATATGGACGGCATGCGCAAGGCTATCGCGCGCAACATGCTCAATTCCCATATGACCAGCCCCACCGTCACCTTTGATCTGAGTGTGGACATGACCAATCTCAAGGAGTACCGCGCCCAGCTCAAGGCGAATGATATCAAGGTGAGCTATACTGACATACTGGTCAAATTCGTCTCGAAAGCGCTCACGGAATTCCCCGCGCTCAACTGCTCGGTGGACGGAAATAAGATCATCTATAAGCACTATGTCAACATGGGCGTCGCCGTTGCGCTCGATAACGGGCTTGTTGTGCCGAATGTTCCCGATGCTGACAAGAAGAGCCTGACGGAGATATCCTCGGAGGTCAAGGAACTTGCAGAGCTTGCCCGCAGCGGGAAGCTCCCGATGGAGCGTCTCCACGGCGGCACGTTTACTATAACCAACCTCGGCATGTACGGCATAGAGAGCTTCTCTCCCATCATAAATCAGCCTGAGGTGGCGATCCTCGGCGTGTGCGCAATGCAGGACAAGCCTGTCGTTGTGGACGGCCAGATCACCGTCCGGACGATGATGAACATGTGCCTCACCGCCGACCACAGAGTTGTGGACGGAGCCCTTGCCGCACAGTTCCTGCATCGGGTCAAAACGCTCATGGAAAACCCGGCGCTCATGCTTGCATAATTTAGGAGGACGGATATTCAATGGCGACCAATGTCATCATGCCGAAGCTTGGAATGACCATGACTGAGGGCACGATAATCAAATGGCATAAAAAAGTCGGGGACGTGATCGAAGAGGGCATGCCGCTCTTTGATGTGGAGACCGACAAGCTTACAAATACGGTGAATGCGAATGTTTCCGGAACGCTCCTGAAAATAAGTGTTCCGGAGGATGGTACGGCGGACTGCCTGGCGGTCGTTGCGGTCATTGGCAGCGAGGGCGAGAAGCTCGAAGCCGAACCCGCACCGGCTGCCGCGGCGGAGCCTGCCGCGCCGCAGACGGAGAGCGGCAATGATCTCATCGTCATCGGCGGCGGCCCGGGCGGATACGTCGCGGCAATACGCAGCGCGCAGCTTGGAATGAAGGTCACGCTCATCGAGGCGGACGCCGTCGGCGGTACCTGCCTCAACCGCGGCTGCATGCCGACAAAGGCACTTCTGCATTCTGCCGAGGTGTACGAGCTGGCAACGCACTCTGCCGGCATAGGCATAGTGGCGAACGACGTTTCGGTAGACTGGAACGCGGTGCAGAATGCGCGCGCCGGTGTCACGAAAAAGCTCACCGACGGCGTGAAAGCGCTCATAAAGGCAAATAAGATTACGCTGATATCCGGAAAGGCGAGCTTCGCAGACCCGAAAACAGTCTCAGTCGGCGGCAGGATACTGACTGCCGGAAAGATAATCATCGCCTCCGGCAGCGCGCCGATCGTCCCGCCGATAAAGGGGATCAGCGAATGCGGCGCGGTCATCGATTCTACGGCCTGCCTGCAGCTCGACCATGTTCCGGAGAGCCTGCTCGTTATCGGCGGCGGAGTGATCGGCCTTGAGCTTGGCAGCGTGTACGCGCGTTTTGGCAGCAAGGTCACGGTAGTTGAGATGAGCCCCAAGATCATGCCGCTCATGGATTCGGAGCTTACCGCGATGGTTCGCCGCCAGCTTGAGACCAAGGGCATGGAGATACTCACGGAGAGTAAGGTCGTCTCCGTGGAAAACTGCGGCGCTGGCGGCAGAGTTCATATCGAGTGCCCGAACGGCGAGAGGACAGTGGAGGCAGAAAAGATACTGCTCTGCGTTGGCCGTAAGCCCAATATCGAAGGACTGGGACTTGAGAAAGCCGGAGTAAAGACGGAGCGCGGCTATATCCAGGTCAACGATCGGATGGAGACTTCCGTTCCGGGCATATACGCCGTCGGCGACTGCAACGGGAAGCTTATGCTGGCTCATGCCGCAATGGCTATGGGCGAGACGGCGGCCGAGAATGCAGCTGGCGGCAGCAAGACCTTCATTGCGGCTTACAGCCCGTCCTGCGCATATATCGGTCCCGAGCTTGCCGGTGTTGGATATACCGAGGAACAGCTCAAGGAAAAGGGCGTGGACTACAAAGTCGGCAGATTTGTTACCGCCGCAAACGGCAGAAGCCTTGTGTCCGGCCATGTTGACGGCATGGTCAAGATCATTGCCGGTGAAAAATACGGCGAGATACTCGGTGTACACATCATGGCGCCGAGCGCGACCGAGCTTATCGAAGAGGCGGCGCTGGCCATTCGGCTCGAAGCCACGGTGGATGAGCTTGTGGATACGATACACTGCCACCCGACCGTGTCCGAGGCGCTGCGCGAGGCGGCGCTTGCGGTAGATGGCCGCGCGATACATATGCCGAATAAAAAGAAGTAAACCGATAACCACCTAAGTCTGCCGTCTTATGTGCGGCCGCGGCAAAAACGAAAACCGCCATGCTCAGACACTGTTCTGAACATGGCGGTATTTTCTTGCCGTTCAAATATATTTTGCCGTGAATTCGTCAAGAGCCGGAATGCTTTCACAGCGCCAGTATTCCGCGCCGTTGTCGGTTCGCTCTACAAGCTTCTTGTTATACAGCTCGCGCCGCAGTGTCGCGGGATCGTCGAACGTGCTCCACGCGTCCAACAGGCCGTTCAGCTCGGCTTCGGGATAGCGCCTGTCCGGCTCAAGCTTCCCAGCGAGATACCACAGCGCGGCGAGCTTTTTACGGTTCTTCGCGGGGAACGCGGTGAGCTGCATTTTGCCGTTGAGAAAAGGCTGAATCAGCCGCAGCAGAGAAGAATCATCCATTTTTGCATCCCCCGATCATCTCGGTGAACAACTTGTCTCGGTCAAAATCACCGGAGATGAAGCCCGGAATTTCCTTTATCGCCTTGCAGATGCTGAGGCTGAAGCCTGTCAGAATGGCGCCGATCTCCGCGTCGGAATACGGGCAGTCGCCGGTGACGATGAGCGCGGCGATGCCGAACACCACGATCCACAAGTCGCGGAAATAGCGCTCGGCCTCGGCTTCGCTGATGCGGTATATGCGCTCAAGTGGCTCCTTCACATATTCAAGCGAATGGCGCATCGCGTCCATCGCGCCCTTTTTACCGGCGTCATGCGTGAGGAAAAGGAGCCTGTACAGCTCCGGCTCCTCGCGCGCGAAGCGGACATATTGCATTCCGAAGCCATAGAACGGGATCTCCGCCCGCAGCCCCTCTTCCGCGTAGCCATCGTATATCGCCTCCGCCGCCGCGCGCACCGCGCCGCGAGCCTCGGCCATCGTAGAAAAGCAGGTGAACACCGGCTGGGTCGATACGCCGAGCTCGTCCGCAATAGCCCGCGCGGTCAGCGCGCCTATGCCATTCCGGCGCACTACCTGCAGGGCGGCGTCGGTTATTTCCGCTCTGGTAAATTTGAATTTCGGTGCCATATAAACTCTCCGTTTTTCGTCAGCATCAAAGATTTTTTATCTGGTTGCTTATCAGCATGCCCACTGTGTCCGCAAACATGCTCAGCGAGCGGATGCGCGCAAAGTCGCGCCCGTAGACAAGCTTCGCCGAGGCGACGTCCTCGTCGTCGCCGGTGAACACGCACATCACCGCGATGCCGTCCGCCCGCGCGCGGCGCACCTCAAGCGCGGCATCGGTCAGTCCGACGTCCTTTTCATAGGTCACAAGTTCGTCCGTCTCGCGGCGGCGGGTCTTTACAACGTCGTTCGGCTTCACGTCGGACAGGACGATGAGCAGCTTGTGCTCGTATGGGGAAGCGTTCATCAACCGGTGCAGCGCGGCGATGGCGAGACCGTCGCGGTTGCAGCCGTTGGAGACGTATTCAAATATCCGCCGATTGTCGCGCGGACGGTCATAGTCCCGAAAAACGCGGAGCACGGTGTAGCCCGTCATGGAGCAGAACGAACTGACCCGACAGGGAATGCCGCAGCGCGTGAGGCTCTCGGCGACCATGTAGCCCTGCGCGGAGACGATCTCCTGCCGCGTTTTCTGCGAGGTCGAGGCGTCGAGCAGTATGTCCACCGACAGCCCGCCGATGTCGTCATGCTCCGTCTTGCGGAACACGCGGCTGTCGCCGAAGCTCAGCGCGCGCCATACGCGTCCGCCGTCGAGCCGACCGGAATTCGCGCGGATGATGGCGGGCTGGAGATGCATGAGCGCTGAGTTCTGAATCTTCGAACTCAGCTTTGCTATGGCGCTGCGGTTCTGCGCGAGGCTTGCGTCGTAGCTTGCGCGGTTCTTCACTATCTGCGCCGCCTCGCGCTGGCGCGACAGCGCTTCAAAGCCGTTGCGTATCTGCGCCGCGTCCGGACGGTCGCCGGATGTGATGAGCAGATGGCAGGATTCGTGGCTGCCGGTGCACAGCTCGCGCTCAAGCTTGTCCGTCTCGGCGGGGGAGAATATGCTCCTGCCGTACTTCGTCTCCATAAACTCGCGCAGTTCCTGCGCGGTCATCTTGGTTTTCAGCTCTTTCTGCTGCACGTCGCCGTCCGCCGAGCCGCCGTAGACGTCCTGCGGATGCTGCGTGAAGCCAAGGCCGAACCTGCGAAACTGGGTATCGGCGTTCTTCCTGCTGCGCTTTTTGAACGGCTGCGTGAAGCTGCGCTTCTGCGCGCGTCGGCGCTCCTCGGTGCATATCTGAAACCAGCGCTCGAACAGCTCCTTCGCCCGCGCGGCGATCTCCGTTTCCGTCATGTCCGGCGTGAACTCCAGCTCGTCGAGGAGCTTGGAGTCGTATTTGTTCATGCGCGATTCAAGCCCCAGCACGCGCGAAAAGTGCGCGAGCGCGAGCGAATCGTAGAATTGAAAATCCTCCGCACCCTGATGCTGTCGCACGAACTGCTCGGCGTATCTGCGCCGAAGCGCTTCCAGCGCCGGGCGCTGCGGCAGCTCTCGCTGATAGACGCAGTTTTCAAGCCCCAGCCAGAACAGATCCGTGTATGTGTCGGCGTCCTCATATTGCTGAAGCCCTGCGAATATCTGCGCGAACACCGCGTAGTCGTAGTGCTTCCGCGCCGCGCCGAAGATGCAGTTCCAGTAGAGGTCGGCTCTGCCTTTCACGTCGTAGGCGCGGAAATCAGGGCGGAAGTCGTAGCGGCCGGCGCAGTTCCAGACGATGTTTGCCGCGCGCTTTTGCTGCCGCTCGTCGATCTCTGTCATGGCTCGAACAGGTCACTGCGGCGCAGCTCGCCGGGGATGCGCGCGCCGACGATATCGGACACAAGCTGGCGCTCGAAATCGTCAAAGCTCTTGTTGAGGATGCCCATCTCAAGCGCTTCGCCGAGACTCAGTCCCTGCTCCGTGAGATGCACGGCGGCGATCAGGCCGCGCAGGTCGAGCGCCTTTGTGGATATCTCGGAGCTGTCGCACTTCTTGCGGATCTCCTGAAACAGCTCCGCAAGCTGGCGGGCGTATTCCGCGCGAAGCTTCGGGAACGTGGCCTTCAGCAGCTTTTCAAGGCTGTCGGCAGAGATGACGGGCATGTTTATCACCATGAAGCGCGAAGCCAGCGCCTCGTTCAGCTCGCGCGTACCGGCGTAGCCATAGTTCATCGTAGCGATGAAGCGCGTGCAGGGGGAGAGCGTGATGCGGTCGTAGCCCGGCACGTCGATGATGCGGCGGAAGTCCAGCGTGGCGTGGAGCACGGAGAGAGATTCGTTCTTCGCCATGTTTATCTCGTCGAGCACGCCGAAACCGCCCTCCACGGCGCATTGGTATATTGGGCCGCGGCGCAGAGTCACCTCGCCGTTTTTGAAGGTGTCGGTGCCGATGAGCGATGCGGCGTCTGTGTTGAGGTAGAACGAGATGTCCCACTGCGGGCGCTGGAACACGGCGGCAAGGTTCTCGGCCAGAACGTTTTTGCCGGTAGCCTTCGGTCCGACCAGCAGCAGGTTTTCGCCCGCGAGCACGGCGGCTATCGCTTCGCGCCAAACCTCACGGCCGTAATATTTGTATTTGGGGCAGGGGATGCGTCCGGCGTTCTCCGGCGCTGCGGGAAAGCAGCGGCAAAAGTCCTCAATTCGGGAGATCATTTCCTCGTCTATACCCTCGCTGCGCAGAAAATCGAGCATGTTTATCCCTCCATTTTATGTCTGATTCCTATGCTCATATTGTAGTCCTAAATTGGAAAAAGTCAAATGTTTTGGCTTTGTTGTCCAAGGTGAAAATGCCCAGCACAAAACAGACTGAAAAGTATAAAAAACACTCGATTTCAAGTGAAATCGAGTGTTTTTGGTGGAGATAAGCGGGATCGAACCGCTGACCTCTTGAATGCCATTGATGGCCGCTTTCGCGTCCATCAGGGGCAAGCGTTCCAAAAGGAAAAACCATTGAAATACAGGCACTTTCGCGTATTCGCTGTTTTCGCGCACTTTACTTTTTTGCTTCATGCGCGCTTGAATTTTGAAATAGATTGCTTTCTGCGGGGCTGTGTTACAGCCCCATTTCTTTTACCCTGCGGTAGAATGTGTTGGGCTTCAAGCCTAACTCTTTCATGGCGGCGGTGGCGGTGATTTCGCCCGCCCGCCACTTTTTGCAGAGGGCTTTCATCTGCGCCTCATTGTAGTCAATAGGCTTGCGGCCTTTGTATTTACCCTCGCTCTTGGCAATCTCGATGCTCTCCCGCTGCCGCTCCAAAATGTTCTCCCGCTCCAATTCCGCCAGTGCGCCGAACACGGTCAGCATGAAGCGGCCTTGGGGGGTGGTGGTGTCAATGTTCTCTTTCAGACTGACAAACTCCACGCCTTTTTCCGTCAGTTCGGAGACGATGGAAAGCAAGTCCCGCGTGTTTCGCGCAATGCGGGAAATGCTCTCTACCACAACGGTGTCACCCGCTCGGACAAAGGACATCATTTCCTTAAACGCGGCGCGGTCTGTGTTCTTTCCGCTTGCCTTGTCCACGAACACCTTTTCGGCGTTCTGTTCCTGCGCCATTTTAAGCTGCCGCGCCTCGTTCTGCTCGATGGTGGAGCAGCGCACATAGAAAACCCGCATCTTTTTGTCCCCCTCGTTTTATCTGTCATTATTCTACCACAAATCCAGATATATGTCAATAGGGTATATATAAAATTTGAAATATTTCATAATTTATGATATAATATATGTGAAAGAGAAAACAGAGGGATTTTTGATTGTCACAGGGCTATACCCTAATGAAACAGATAGGAAAGGAGCGGGACACGCGCCCCGCTCCTAGAAGTGCTTTGTGTTATTTGCTCAATGCTTGATTGACCTCTGCAATGTCGCTGTCAGAAAGCGGAATGTGGATTTCGGAATCCACAAAAATCGGTTCGCCGTTATAGTCTGCGTTCCCAAAACAGCCGCCTGCCGCAGCAATATAAATGTCCTGCTCTTTTTCACTCTTTTCCATCCAGCTTTCATCAACGCTGAATTGGTCGTAGACCGTGCCGGTGTCATAGTCGATCGCCATAGTAACGGAATCGTAACCCATGCCATCCACAAAGCTATCACAGTTTGCTTTCACCATAAAGAAATGCAGCGGCTGACCCTCGCCGCCATTGCTGTCCATCTTCAACTCGAAGGCGTAGGTCACGGCAAAGGGCTGGGCATCCATCTCGAACATCTCTTCAAACGCTGCTTTTCTTGCCAGATACGCCTCGCTTTGGATATAGGCGCTCAGATGCTCGATCAGAAAGTCCTTGGCAGAGACCTCTTTTCCGTCAACAACGATATTGGCGGGCGCATCACTGCTTACGGAAGTGTCGTTCTTACCGCCGCAAGCCGCAAGGCTCAGGCACAGTACCGCTGCCAAAAGCAGCGCAAGTATTTTCTTCATTTCTTATCCTCCAATTCTCGCGATAAGTTTTCAACCGCAATGCGGATATTATCAGGGACGCCTTTCATTTGCACATACTTTGACACGGAGGACGCGCTGCGCCCCACTTCGCGCGCTACGGCGGCATAAGTACCTAACTTCCGATAGAGCCGCTGCATCCCAATGATTTCCTCCGGGGTAATTCTCGGCGCGCCCATTATTTCCCTTTGCGGGCGGGTCTGTCAGCGACTTTCAGATGCTTGTCTGTGTCATCCATACAGATTTTCCACGCTTCTTCCAGATAGGTTTTGAAGGTGTACTGCTTGTCTCCGCCACCGTCCTTGATAATACGGTTGATTTCTTCCAGCTTTGCGGCATAGTTCCAAGGTACGGTGATGGTTTTCTTGTCGGTGTCCAGAATGATACGCATATTGTTCGCTCCTTTCTATGTGATAAAAATAGAATACCGCGAAAAAACCATGAAAACAATTAACTGGCTGCATAGTATCGGCAAATTTCTTTCGATCTCGGCGCAAATGCTGTAAAAACAACGAAAACGCGGAAGATTTCGTGAATCTCCCGCGTTTTACAGTAAAATTAAAGAAGTATAAGTTAAAACATCGCGTTTTACTCAAAAATCGCATTTGACAGGTCGATTGGGTACTGAATCGGATTGTCAATATCAATTCCGTTCCCGGAAAAAACAGTACCGCCAAAGTCCAACGGTGTTGCGCCGGGAAGATTTACGAATTGAATACCAATATCATTGCCCTCAATCGTACACTCCGGAAATCCGGTTTTGAAAAAGGAATAACTCAATGTATCATAGGAAAATGCGATCCCGTTATTTCGGAAGGTGCAGGCTTCCACGCCGATCATGCCACCTTCCTTTACTGCGGCTCCAATGTCGTATCCGGTAAAAGAGCAGCCCCAAATGTCCGTCGGTGCCGTGGCGGAAAGCCCTGTGCCGCCGCTGCCCGCAAAATCCAAGTTACAGAGCGTCACATAAGCCGGGTCGTGGGTGCTGACGGTAAGCGTTCCCTCGATCACGGTGCGCCCGCTGCCGTCAGAGCTGCCGTAGAGGTTTACCGCACGGGAGGATATTTCCAGATTGCCCGTATAGGTAACAGGAGGAAGATAGATGTCCACAATGGTATCCGCCGGAACTTCCTCGTCAATGCGGCCAAGCAGCGCTTTCAAATCCTCCATGGTGTCAAGGCAGGCTTCTTCTGCCGTGTATGCCTGATGCACAAGGGGCAGTACCTCAAAGGTATGTTTTAACCGAATGGTATCGCCGTTTTTCATGGTCAGCGTCCAAACAAGCTCATTTGTTCCGCTTGCTCCGGTAAAAAACACATCTGTTTCCAAAACGGAAGGGGCGAACATCTCGTCATAGCGTGGCTCCGCAATCTCCAATACGCCGTTTTCGTTGGGGAACGCTTCCAGCGTGCAATGTTCCAGCTTGGAAAGAAAACTTTCTGGATTGACCAGCTCGCCGTCTTGAAAAACGCCAAGTAAGGCAGGCAGACAGGAACTTTCGTCCACGGGAAAAGAAATCGTCCGCTTTTCCTCTGGCTGTTTGTTTTCAATGTCGTCCGAAAAGGTGCTGACAAGCAACTCATACGTTCCGTCCTTGTCAGTATAAGTGACGGACGCGCCGCCCTCAAAGGTTTTTGGTCGGTGGGGCAGGAACACTGCCAGCGCCACCGCCGCCAACAGAAGCATGCCCAGAAGCCCATACAGCGTCTTTTTCCGCCACAGGCGCGGCGGTTTTACTTCTGAGCGTTCAATCTGACTTTGGGCGCAATGTGGGCAGAAGGAAGCGTCCTCTGGCAGCTCTGCACCGCAATTTCTGCATTGTTTACTCATTCTATTCTCTCCTTAAAGCGCTTCCATCAGATAAAGCACGCTTTTGTATCGTTTCTTCGGATTTACCATGGTGCATTTCTGCACAATACGCCCCAGCCTTCCACTGGCCAGTTCCTTGGACGGGTGCTTTCCCGTGAGCATGATATTCAGCAGTACACCAAGAGAATAGATGTCTGCCCGCTCGTCGGTCTGTGTAATGCCGTATTGCTCCGGCGCGGCATAGCCCGTGGTTCCCAAAATCTGTGTGTCTTGGTTTGTGCCGCTTTTGAAAATGCGGGAAGCGTCAAAGTCGATGAGTACCGCCTCGCTGCCCCGTACAATCACATTTTCCGGCTTGATGTCCCGATGCACCGCGCCCATAGAGTGCAGTACCCACAGGGCGTTGCAGAGCTGCAAAGTGATCTTCCGTGCCTCTGCGGGGGTAAGGCACGCTCCGGCCAGAAGAAAGGCAAGGGAATCTCCCTGTATGTATTCTTCCAGCACCGCCACCATGCCGTCCTGCTCCGCTGCCTCCATAATTTTCGGCAAATTGGGGCAGGAAACGGAAAGCAGCTTTCGATATACCTCGCCGCTTCCTTGATAATGCCGAAAAATAAAGCGCGTTCCGTTCTGTTTGTTTTGCAGAAGCGAAACACAGTCGCGCTCACTGTTTTTGATTGTCTTTACGGTTTCATATTCCGCATCGATGCTCGACAACAAATACTGATAAATGGCGCTCACCCCCTTATGCTATGCAAAGCGCATATTGATTTTGCTTATCGAAATCAGTATGATTATACAAAGAAAACACGCGGTTGTAAAGGCGGTGAGGAAGTGAAAGACACAAATAATCTCCGGCAAGAGCTGATGGAGGCGGAAAACCTCGATCAATTCCTGTCAGAGAATCAGGAAAACTTTAACAGCGGTAATGTGTGCGATTTATTAAACCAGCTTTTCCAGAAGCGAAAGCTCTCCAAGGCGACGCTCGCGAAACAGTCCGGCATGAGTGAAGTATATCTGCACCAAGTCTTTTCGGGGCGGCGAAATCCCTCCCGCAGCCGCCTTTTGTGCCTGTGCTTCGGTCTGAACGCCACATTGGAGGAAACGCAGGAGCTTTTGAAGCAATGCGGGCTTGCTCAGCTTTACCCCAAGAATAAGCGGGATGCAGTTATTCTGTATGGGATTCTGAACGGGATGGATTTATTCACCGTGAATGACAAGCTGTTTGCGGAAAATGAGGAAACGCTGTATTGACGGCAGCGGTAACGGGAAACGAAAATATCACTTCGGAGCGGGGTAGGCCACGGCAAAGGCCAATCCGCTCCGATTTTCTTGTTTTTCCCGTAATACACCCCGCCACCCCCTTTTTCACAGGGTTTTCATAATGCCCCCTTTCTTTGATTCAAATAAAAAATTTTGATATAATATACTTAGAAAGTTAAGAAAAACACACTTTCAGATATAAAATCGAAAGAAAGGAGGCCAGAAGATGAGGAACATTCAAAAGGATTGTATGTTTGACTATTTCATTCAAGGCATGGATGAAAAAATGCAGACCACATTGAACATGATGTATCTGAATAGCTGCATGATTGATGAAGAAAACCACCGCCGGGAAATGGCACAGATGAAAGAGGAAATTGTGCAGGAAGTTCTTTCCCGCATTTCCGCCACGGTGGATGTGACAGAAATCTTTGACGCTATCGACGGGCTGAATGAAAAGATAGAAAGCCTCGGTAAATAATACATAATCGGCGGGAGGGGCTTTCCCTCCCTGCCTTTCCAATAGAAAAGGAGAAAACGGAGAATGCCGAACACAGTTCCAAACCAACGGCTTGTAGCGATTCACAGAGAACGCGCCTCGTCTGACTTCCTCGGGATAAAGAACAGTCATTGGCAAGCTGCGGCGCGCGACCTCGGCGCGCACGCGCTCATGCTTTATCTATACTTTGCATCCAACGCCAACGGCTTTATGCTTGCGCTCTCGCCCGCTGCCATACGGCAAGCGGTGGGTATGCCGTCCTCTACATACCGCGACCAATTTGTGCGGCTGGTGGATAAGGGCTATCTTGTCCGGCGTGGGGACAGCAATACTTATGATTTCTATGAAACACCACAGCGCGCTACGCATACAGAGAAAGACGAAACGGACGGCGGCTATGACTTTACGGCAGACGCTTTTGGAACGCCGCAAACCGTAAACAATGACACGCCAGAGGATAGAGAAATAAATATAAATAACATAAATAGTATAAATAAATGCGGCGGGGAGAAACAAGTTTCTCCCGCGCCGTTAAAAAAGAAATTTGAATTTTAAGGGGATAGCGTATGACAACAGAGGAAACGCTGGACAGCTTGTGGGCTGTCTTTGCACAGATAAGGGCAGACCAAAAGAAAGAGGAATACGGCGATATTCTTGTGATGGTGTCGGAAATTGCCTATTTTCTGCAAAACGAATTGGGGTGCGGTTTTCCTGCTTATGGAATCCAGAGCGGAGAATTTGATTTTTGATATAAGGGGAGCGGGAAGCCTTTGTGCCTCCCGCTCTTTTCCATTGCCATAAATACCGCCGCCACCCACGCGCCCCGTATAAAGCCGTCAGCGCCGTTTGTCGCTCATTTTGATTTTTGCGCTGCCCGCTTTCATTTGCGCCAGCGGGGAAAAGTTGTCATAGTTTTTCGTCAAGTCCGCATCGTAAATCGCGCAATAGTGTTTTGTCATGGCAAGGGTGGAATGTCCCAATAGCTTTTGAAGGGTGAACGCGTCCCCGCCACAGTCAATCAAATACTTTCGGGCGAATGTGTGGCGGAACAGGTGGATAGAGGTTTTTTGAACGCCGCGCCGCGCGTTATACCTTGCGATAGATTGCCGTAGGCCGTTCTCCGTTAGCTGTGAGCCTGTTTCCGTGCAAAAGAGGTAATCGGTGCTTTCCCCGTTTCTATACCGCTGATACTCCCGCAGTATGGCTATCATGGGGCTGCAAAGGGGAATGACTTGGGTTTTCCTGTTCTTTGTGTGGCGGTAGAACACCACGCCGCCGTCCAAATCCACATCCCGAATCTGAATCGCCCGAACCGTGGCGGCACGGCAGCCGCAGTTGAGCAGAAAGTTGATAATCACCCAATCCCGATATTCGGCAAAGGTTGCTTTCCGAATGTCGGGCTTTTTTAGCAGCACCGAAAGTTCGGCATCCGAATAGGTTTCTTTCACGGTTTCCTCGGCCTTGTAGAGCGGGATATTGAGGCGGGTAATTCCTTGCTCGTTGCACCAAGAGAAAAAGGATTTGAGGGTGCGTGTGTAGCTGTTGATGCTGTTGGAGGAAAGCCCCGCCTCCCGCATGGAAACAATCATGGCATCCAAGTCCGCCTTTTGGAGCATGGCAATGTCCGTTTTTACATCCAAGTGCCGCGCCACGGCTCGGAACTGCTGTTCATAGCTTTGCAAAGTCTTGTCCGCAAGCCCCTTTGCTTTGCGGGAAGTGAGGAAATCCGAAAAGGTTTCCTCCATGGTGGCGGCGCAATTCAACTTGATTTTCTTCATAATACCTGACCTCTTGATTTTCAAAATTTCCATCAAAAATCAAGCGCACAGGCTCAAATAGCGAATACCGCGTATTTCCCACTTTTGGAAAAGAAAAAACCTTGAAATCAAGTGATTTCAAGGTTTTTCTTGCTTTTGCCGAGCTTTTGGTGGAGATAAGCGGGATCGAACCGCTGACCTCTTGAATGCCATTCAAGCGCTCTCCCAGCTGAGCTATACCCCCATGAGCAAGATGTATATTATCAGACATGCTACCAAATGTCAAGAGTTTTTTTCACGCATATAGGGAGTCTTTGAAAATAATTTTATGCGGCTGGGTATGATATTATATTTGTAGGCATTGACAAAGTGTGCTATAATACATTTTTAGAAAAATATTATGTGGAGGCATCTGCGATGACAAAGATTGATATATTCTCAGGTTTTCTCGGCGCGGGCAAAACTACGCTAATCCGCAAGCTGATAGCCGAGGGCTACAAAAACGAAAAGCTCGTTCTTATCGAGAACGAATTCGGCGAGATCGCCATTGACGGCGGCTTTCTCAAGGACGCAGGTGTTCAGATAACCGAAATGAATTCCGGCTGCATCTGCTGCACGCTGGTCGGTGACTTTACGAAGGCACTCAAGAAGGTCATGGACGAGTATGCTCCTGACCGTATCATCATCGAGCCGTCCGGCGTCGGCAAGCTCAGCGACGTGGCGCATGCAGTGGAGCAGGTCGAGGGCGCACACATCGGCGCAAGAGTCACAGTCGTCGATGCGGGCAAGTGCCGCATGTACATGCGCAACTTCGGCGAGTTTTTCAATGATCAGGTCGAGAACTCCGACCTCATCGTCATGAGCCGTACCGACACCGCGAGCGCGGAAAAGATCCTCGCTGCGACCGAGCTTCTCAAGCAGCTCAACGCCAAGGCCGGACTTATCAGCACCCCGTGGGACAAGCTCAGCGGCGATCAGATAGTCGAGGCGATGGAGCACAACGCGCTGCACGAAGAGCTGGAGCACATGGAGCATGAGCACCACCACGAGCATGACCATGAGCACCATCATCACGACCATGATGACCATGAGCACGATGAGCACTGCACCTGCGGCTGCCACGACCATGACGACGATGACGAGCATGACCATGAGCATCATCACGACCATGACCACGAAGAGCATGAGCATGACGAGCACTGCACCTGCGGCTGCCATGACCACGATCACGACCATGAGCATCACCACCATCATCACGCCGACGAGGTGTTCACGAGCTGGGGCATGGAGACCCCGCGCAAGTTCACCGAGTCCGTGCTGCGCGGCATCCTCTCTGCGCTTGAGGACGAGGCCAAGTACGGCGTCATTCTCCGCGCGAAGGGCATCGTTGACGCTGAGGACGGCGATTGGCTCTACTTCGACTACGTTCCCGGCGAGGTCGATATCCGCCGCGGCGGCGCTGCCGTCACCGGCCGCTTCTGCGTGATAGGTTCCAAGCTGAACGAGCAGGCATTGAAGGAGCTGTTTGAACATTGAGTGAAAGAAACGACGTTCCCGTATATCTCTTTACGGGCTTTCTGGAATCCGGCAAGACAAAATTCATACAGGAAACGCTGGAGGACAAGCGCTTCTGCAACGGCGAGCGCACGATGCTCCTCGTCTGCGAGGAGGGCGAGGAGGAGTACGCTCCGGATCAGTTTGCCGACAAGAGCGTATACATCCATGTCATTGAGGATCAGAGCGAGCTAACGGCGGAGAACCTTGAAAAGTGGCTTCGCGAGGCGCGGGCTGAGCGCGTGGTCGTGGAATACAACGGCATGTGGATGCTGGATGTACTCTATTCGGCGATGCCTGAGAGCTGGATGGTGTATCAGGAATTCATGTTCGCCGACGCGGGTACCTTCCTTACCTATAATAATAACATGCGCCAGCTGGTGTACGACAAGCTCAAGAGCTGCGAGCTGGTTGTGTTCAACCGCTTCAAGCCCAACATGGACAAGATGGAGTTCCATAAGATAGTCCGCGGCGCGTCCCGCCGGAGCGACATCGCCTACGAATACGCCGGGGGCAAGGTCGAGTATGACGACATCGAGGATCCGCTCCCGTTTGACCTGACCGCGCCCATCGTCGATATCGGGGACGACGACTACGCCGTGTGGTACCGCGACATGTCCGAGGATCCGAAGAAGTACGAGGGCAAGACCGTACGCTTCAAGTGCCGCGCACTCAAGCGCAAGAAGATCCCTGCGGGCTGCTTCATCGTGGGTCGCCATGTTATGACCTGCTGTGTCGAGGATATACAGTTCGCGGCGCTGGTGTGCCAGTGGGACAAGGCCGAGACTATGACGGACGACTCATGGATCATACTGACCGCGAAGGTGAACTTCAAGTTCCACCGCGCGTACAGCCGCAAGGGACCCGTCCTGACCTACATCAGCCACGAGGACTGCGAAGCCCCGGCGCAGGACGTTGCAACGTTCTATTGATAAAAATATCGCCTCATGCCGGCAGTGAAGTGACCCCGAAAAGTTAGACAAATATTTTTAGCGCAAATTGTTCAAGCAG
>OIXH01002218.1_pt1 | contig 19849 bp, 20 predicted proteins | sample 1587741 | NCBI WGS metagenome assembly OIXH01 (sample SAMEA3888916, study PRJEB22519) | human gut metagenome | biome: human gut; feature: human-associated habitat; material: faeces | place: Denmark | collected 2011 | reverse complement strand
GGGCAGGCCCAGCTGGGCGGCGCATTTCAGGCACAGGCCCTCGTTGACCATCTCGTTCTTCTCGTTCATGCGGGAGATGAACACAACGGCCACATTCTTTTTGCATCGGGAACAAAGTGTAGGCTGCATGGTATTCCTCCATTATCCGTTGGGGTGATATCAGTATGGCCGTTGTCCGGCGCGGTCAAACCCGCCGGCGGCCTGGGTTTCATAGGGATGTAATAAGCTCCATGGGGCTATGCTCCGCGAAGAAGCGGAGGATGTAGGTCTGGCCGATCAGCTCCGGCGTAACGAGGATCTGGAACCGGCGCAGCAGCCAGACGGCGAAGAAAAGCAGCAGCGCCCCCTTCACCAGTCCCAGCGCGCCGCCCAGTATGGCGTTGACGCCATGCACCACCGGCAGCTTCGTGAACAGGTGCAGCGGCGCCAGCAGCAGCCGCAGCACAAGCAGCAGCAGCAAAAACGACAGCAGATACACCACGGCGTAGGCCACCGAGTGCAGCACCGTGGATACCACGGCGTTGAGCAGCGTCTGTCCCATCTCCTGCGCCTTATCGGTGACGCTCTGCACCAGCTCATCCAGCACATCGCCGGAAAAGCCGAAGGTCTCCAAAAGTCCGGCGGCAGCCAGACTGGGGTCGTCCACAGCGACAGCCTGCCCGCTGAGCTTCTGCTGGATCTTCTCGGTCAGCACCGGCTCCAGCCATTTGGCGGCAGGCTCCGCCAACTGCTGGGCCAGCCACGCCGCGCCCAGCAGCGCCACGATCACGATGGCCACGCGGGCAAGGCTCTGGACGAAGCCCTGACGGAGGCCCAGCACCAGTGCCAGCAGCAGGATCGCCGCCATGAAGATATCCACAAAAATAGCCATAGTCCCCTCCTTCGCCGCTTACGGCAGATACAGGCTGGCGGCGGTAGAGCCCGCCAGCACAGCGGAACCGTCGGCACGCATCAGCACCTGACGCGCCTCGCTGACGGCGTCCAGACGGGCGCACTCCGTCAGTGTCTTGTCGTAGATGGTCATATGGTCGCTGAACAGGACGGCCACATAGCGCCCCGCCGCGGAGATACTCAGCACCTCGCCGTCCACATCCAATGCGGCCAGAGCGCTGCCGTCGCTGCCCACCGTAACGATACGGTGCTGCGTGCCGTTGCGGTAGCGGCCCAGCAGCAGCGCGGCATAGCCGTCGCCGCCGCAGTCCACGCGGCGCAGGTAATCGCCGCCGTAGCTGTACGCGGCACAGACCTCGCCGTCATGATCCAAAAAGCAGAGCTGCTCCTCCATCACCGCGCAGAACCGATCCCCCATGGGAAACAGGTCGTAGATCAGGCTGCCCGTCAGTGCGCTGGTGGTCAGCGCCGCCTCGCTGTTGATGCGGTAGAGCACCACATAGCTGGTAAAGACGCCGCTGCTCTGTCCCATGGTGACGGCAGCCAGCGTACGGCTGTCGGCGGACAGGGCGGCGGTCATGATGAAGCGATCCGCCGAGCGGTAGGCAAACACCGGCTGGCCGGAGGCGTCATAGACCCGGACGGCTGCCTTGCAGCCGCTTTCGTTGCTGGTCACGGTGATATAGCCGCTGCCGTTCAGGGCGACAGACAGGATCTCGCCGGTGGTATCCACCTGGCAGACCAAACCTTTGGCAGACAGGACGTAGATCGTCTTGCCGCCCACGTCATAGGCGGCGGCCCGGTCTGCGCTGCGAACCAGCGTAGGCGTCTGGAACTTCACCGCCTGCTCGTAGACGCTCTTGCCCGCCTCGTCCAGCACCGAGATCTGATGCATGGAGACGGTGGCAAGGCTGCCCTCCAGCGAGGCGAAGCTGCCGGACTGGTCGCTGGCGTAGCGGTACAGCTGGGCGCAGCCGTTTTCGTCCTTCTGCGCCTTGGCGTACAGCACCCGGCGGCGCAGACCGTCGAATTCGCCCCGGTCATACAGGATGGACAGCACCACGGCGATCATCGCCAGCAGCGCCACCAGTGTCAGCCAGAGGAAACGCTTTTTACTTTTCTTCGCCACACGGCGGGGCGGCTCCTCCTGCGGGTTGCCGCGGTCGAATGCCATTTTATCCATTGAGTCGTTCGTCCTCGTACCATACGCGGGTGAGATACAGGCCGCCGGGAGGCGCCGTGGGGCCTGCCAACGTGCGGTTGCCGGAATCCAGGATCACCGGGATATCCTCCGGCGCCAGCTTACCCTCCGCCGCGTAGAGCACCGTGCCCGTAATGGCACGTACCATATTATACAGAAAACCGTTGGCGCAGACCTTCAACTCCAGCAGCTCCCCGTTGCGGGTGACGCGGCAGTAGTGGATGGTACGCACCGTGCTGCGGACATTAGTGCCTACGCTCCGCACGGCGGCAAAGTCGTGGGTACCCTCAAACATCCGGGCGGCGCGGTCCATCACCGCCTCGTCCAGCCGCTTGGGGTAGAAATAGGCCCTGTCCACATAGAAGGGATTTTTGATGCGGGAGTTATAGATGCGGTAGGTGTACTCCTTCTTGATGCAGGAGCCGATGGCGTTGAAATCCTCCGCCACCTCATACGCCGCCTTGACCACGATATCCTCCGGAATGTGGGTATTTGCGGCAAAGGGCAGCCTGTCCACCGGGATGCGGGAGCTTGTCCGGAAATTGGCCACATAGTGCTCGGCGTGGACGCCGGCATCGGTGCGGCCGCAGCCGGTGACCTTGACGGGCTCGCCGCAGACCATGCTCAGCCCGCGCTCCAGCGTCTGCGCCACGGAGGTCTCCGTCTTCTGCACCTGCCAGCCGTGGTAGGCGGCGCCGTTGTACATTAAGATCAGGGCGATATTCCGCAATGCGCCGCCTCCTTTCTATGTCAGAATCCGAATTTTTTCAGGGTGATAACGCCGGCGGTCAGCACCACGAACAGCGCAAGCGACAGCCAGTCCGCCCGCCGGAAGCGCAGGACGCGCAGGGCGGTGCGTCCCTCGCCGCCGTGGTAACAGCGGCACTCCATAGCGGTGGCCAGCTCGTCGGCGCGGCGGAACGCGCTGATGAACAGCGGCACCAGAATGGGTACCAGCGCCTTGGCGCGCTGGAAGATATTGCCCGACTCGAAATCCGCGCCGCGGGCCTTCTGGGCGGACATGATCTTGTCCGTCTCCTCGATGAGCGTGGGGATAAAGCGCAGGGCGATGGACATCATCATGGCCAGCTCATGCACCGGGAACCGCAGCTTTTTCAGGGGGGAGAGCAGATGCTCCAGTCCGTCGGTCAAGGCGATAGGGCTGGTGGTGTAGGTCATGAGGAACGTACCCATGATGAGCATGACGATGCGCAGCACCATCTGCACGGCGGCGATGATGCCCTCCCACGTGATGTGGCGCACCAGCCACACGTCCGCCACCGGCGTACCGTTGGTAAAGAACATATTCATGATGGCGGTGAAGGCCACGATGAAATAGACCGGCTTCAAGCCCCTTGTCAGCGCCTTCCACTCCACATGGGAGATGAGGATGCACACCGCCAGCACGGCGATCATGATGCCGTAGGTCAGGGGGCCTTTTGCATTGAACAGCGCCACGATGTACAAAATGACGCACAGCAGCTTCGTCCGGGGATCCAGCTTGTGGATGAGGGTGTCGCCGGGGAAATACTGCCCCAGCGTGATATCCTTCAGCATACGTCAGCGCCCCCTTTCAGCCGGAGCAGCGCCTCGCGCAGCGCCTCCACGGTGTAGACCGCCGTGTCCACCGGCAGCCCCCGCTGCCGCAGAGCCAGTGCCACCTTGGTCACCTGGGGGATATCCAGTCCCACCTGCTCCAGCTCATGGGCGCGGGCGAACACCTGACGGGGCGCGCCCTCCATGAGTACATGGCTGTCGGACAGCACCACGATGCGGTCCACGTTGCGGGCGATCTCCTCCATGCTGTGGCTCACCAGCACCACGGAGGCGTGCTTCGCCCGGTGATAGTCCTGTATGCGTGCCAGAATATCGTCCCGGCCGCGGGGGTCAAGACCCGCCGTAGGCTCGTCCAGCACCAGCACCTTCGGCTCCATGGCGATAACGCCGGCAATGGCCACGCGGCGCTTCTGGCCGCCGGACAGCTCAAAGGGGGACTTGTCCAGCATGGCCTCCGTCAGCCCCACGAAGGCGGCGGCGGAACGGACGCGGCGGTCGATATCCTCCTCGTCCAGTCCCATGTTCTTCGGGCCGAAGGCGATGTCCTTATACACCGTCTCCTCAAACAGCTGGTATTCCGGGTACTGGAACACCAGTCCCACCTGAAACCGCACGTCCCGGATCTTCTTGGGCTCCGCCCAGATATCCTTGCCCTGTAACAGGATGCGACCCGACGTGGGCTTGAGCAGTCCGTTGAGATGCTGGATCAGTGTGGACTTGCCGGAGCCGGTGTGGCCGATGATGCCGAGGAATTCACCGTCCATCACGGACAGGTTCATATCCTCCACGGCGCTGCGCTGAAACGGCGTACCCGCCGAATAGGTGTGAGTCAAATGCTCTATCTGTAAGATCGGTTCCAAGGTTACTTCCCTTCCGCCCCGCCCAATGCGCGGCAAATGGTATCGGCACACTGGTCCACCGTCAGGCTGTCCAGCGTTACGGGCAGACCCGCCTGCCCCAGTTCGTATAAAAGCTCCACCGTGTCCGGCGCGGCAAGGCCGAAGCCGTGCAGCTCCTCCACCCGCGCAAAGACCTGCCGGGGCGTACCGTCCATAGCCACGACGCCGTCGTTCATGACGATGACGCGGTCGGCGTCCTCCGCCTCCGACATATGGTGGGTGATAAGCACCACTGTGATGCCCATCTCCCGGTTCAGACGGTGGACGGTGTCCAGCACCTCCCGCCGGCCGGCGGGATCCAGCATGGCGGTGGCCTCATCCAGCACGATGCACTCCGGCTCCATGGCGATGACACCGGCAATGGCCACGCGCTGCTTCTGTCCGCCGGACAGCAGGTGGGGCGCATGGCAGGCGAATTTCTCCATACCCACGGCGGCCAGCGCGTCATCCACCCGGCGGCGTATCTCCGCCGTGGGGACGCCCAGATTCTCCGGCCCGAAGGCCACGTCCTCCTCCACCACGTTGGCGACGATCTGGTTATCCGGGTTCTGGAACACCATGCCGGTGCGCCGCCGGATCTCCAGCAGCAGCGACTCGTCACGGGTGTCCATTCCCTCCACATACACGGCGCCGCCGCCGGGCAGCAGCACCGCGTTCATATGCTTGGCAAGGGTGGATTTGCCGGAACCGTTGTGGCCCAGCACCACCACGAAGCTGCCCTTCTCCACCGCTACGGATACGCCGTTGAGGGCGGGGGGATTCGTCTCCCCCTCCGGCGCGGGGTAGGTGAAGGTCAGGTCTTTTGTTTCGATCATGGTCGACATTGCGTTATATCTCCGTTCTTGGTCAGTCAGCGCACCAGCGCCCCGTGGCGCCGCAGGGCAGCGCCATGCCGGAATCGGTGCAGGGCAGCCCCAGCTCGTCCCACGTCACATGGCCGCCGAATCTGCGCCCTACCAGCATTTGCAGGATATATCCCAGCACCGAGGGGGCAAGCCCCGTCGTATAGCTGTTGAGGATAACGAACAGGGGGTTGTCCGACAGCACCTGCGCGCACAGCCGGACGAAGGGGTACAGGTTCTCCTCCAGCTTCCAGACCTCCCCGGAGGGGCCGCGGCCGTAGCTGGGCGGGTCCATGATGATGGCGTCATACGTCTTGCCCCGGCGGATCTCGCGCTCCACGAATTTGGCGCAGTCATCCACGATCCAGCGGATGGGTGCATCGGCAAGGCCGCTGAGCCGTGCGTTGTCCTTGGCCCAAGCCACCATGCCCTTGGCCGCGTCCACATGGCAGACGCTGGCGCCTGCCTTGGCGCACGCCACCGTGGCGCCGCCGGTGTAGGCGAACAGGTTCAGCACCCGGATGGGACGCCCCGCCGTGCGGATCTGCTCCATGGCGAAATCCCAGTTGGCGGCCTGCTCCGGAAACAATCCGGTGTGCTTGAAGTTCATGGGCTTGACCTGAAATGTCAGCTCCTTATAGTGGATGGGCCAGCTCTCCGGCAGCTTGCTTTTGTCCCAGTGTCCGCCGCCGGTGGAGGAGCGGGAGTACCGGGCATTGGCGGTCTTCCACCGCCGGTCGCGGTGATCCGTCTCCCAGATGGCCTGCGGGTCGGGGCGCACCAATATCTGCTTATCCCAGCGCTCCAGCTTTTCACCGCCGCCGCAGTCCAGCAGCTCGTAATCCTGCCAATCCTTTGCGATCCACATAAAGGCCATACCCCCGTGTTTTAGATAGTAAATCAGCTTATTATACAACGCGCCGCCGTAACCGTCAACCATGGAAAATCACAGCGCCCCTCCGTACAGACGGAGGGGCGCTGCCGGTCATTTATCGGTCTTGTCGCCCTTTGCGAAGCCGGTGATGGCGTGCTTCATGTCGGCCAGACTCTTTTCCGCTGTCTTCAGGCTCTGTCCGGCGGCCTTCTTCAGCTCCGCCTTCACGTCCACCGCCAGACGGCGGAATATCTCGGAGATGATCTTCTTGTCCTCCTCATCCGCGCCGTTGTACTGCTTCAGCAGCGCCGCGCCGCCCGCCAGTCCGCCGGCGCGCAGGTCGTCCAGCGTCCGGGCCTTACCGGACAGGCTCAGCACATCGAACAGGGCGTCGGAGAACTGCTCCCGCTCCTGCGGGGTCATGGAACCGATCCACTGGCGCAGCACGTCATCGCTGAGCTTACCCATCTGGGAGCGCTCTCCCAAGCGGATGAACTGCGCTCCCAGCACGTTCCATGACAGCGGCTCATGCTGCATGATGGAGCGGTTGCTGCTGTCGATAACGGCGTAATCCTCCGCGTGCTCCAGCAGGACGCCCACGATGGAGGATTCCGGCACATAGGTGTGGAGCTTATCCGCCACCCGGCGGTACGCCTCGGAGTCCACCATATCGTGGGAGAAGCCGGGGCCATCGTTGTTGTAGGCGGCCAGCAGCCGTCTCTTTTGCAGGTTTTCCGGGATATGGATGGCGGCCCACGCCGCCAGATTGCCGCCCTTGCTGTGACCGCCGATCCGCAGCTTGCATCTCCGGCAGGCGGCGGCCATCTCCACGGTGTAGGCGGCGGCGCGCTCCTGCGCCGGCACAGCGGAGAGGAAGCTCATGTTGAAGTCCTCCTTCCACCCCACCAGCGAGGTGTCAGTACCCATGAAAGCCACGAACAGCGTATCGTCCGGCAGCAGGTAGGATACGGCGTCGAACTGCATCTCCTTCTCCTCGTCCCACTCGTGGGTGAAGCCAAACATCCGCACATCGCGGAAGCGCTCCGTCTCCGCCGCCAGACGTATCAGTGGGATATACGCCAGCTCCGACAGGCCGCGCTGCTCGTCCTCCTCCGTCAGGCGGGCGGCTACCTCCGGCAGCGCCACAGCCTTGGCGGGGTCGGTGGTCTTCAGATCGTCAAACCTGTGGAAATTGATATAGGAAATGATGCACAGCACCAGATTGTCCACCTCGTTGAAGCCGTCCCGGCAGAAGGGCAGATCGCCCCGCCAGCGCAGATAGTCCATGACCGTTCCGTTTTTCTCCATATGTACCTCCTGCTATAGATCCAGTGGGTCGGAATACCGGTATTGTAGCATAGTTTCCCCGGAGAGACAAGCAAAAAGGGACGGCTGAAGCCGTCCCTTTTCTGGTTATCTCAGCCCGGAGGCCACGTCATGTCGCGGCCGGCCAGCACATGGAAGTGCAGGTGCTTGACGGTCTGCCCCGCCTGATCGCCGCAGTTGTTGACGATGCGGTAGCTCTCCACGCCCAGCTCCTTGCAGATCTTCACGATGACCTCAAAGCAGTGAGCCACCACGGCGCTGTTGTCCGCCGTAATGGCGTTGGCGCAGCAGATATGCTCCTTGGGTACCACCAGAAAATGGGTGGGTGCCTGGGGGTCGATGTCGTAGAAGGCGTAGCACTGCTCGTCCTCGTAGACCTTGTTGCTGGGGATCTCGCCGTCGATGATGGCGCAGAACAGGCAATCGTTCTTCATGGTCTGTCTCCTTTCGATGGTTTTTTCACGCCGCCCCGCCCCGGCGGAGCGGGACGGCTGTGCTTTTGTTTTCTCAGCCCAGCTTGGAGGACACAAAATCGTCCACCGTGGCCAGCGCATCGTCCACCTTCAGCAGATCGGTGCCGCCGCCCATGGCGCTGTCGGGCTTGCCGCCGCCCTTACCGCCGCACACAGCGGATACGGACTTCACCAGCTCGCCGGCCTTGATGCCCTTTGCCACGGCCTCCTTGCCGCAGACCGCCAGGAAGCTGACCTTCTCGCCGACGATGCTGGCCAGCACCGCCACCACGACGGGGTCCTTGTCCCGCAGGAAGTCGCCCATGGTACGCAGGGCGTTGGCGTCCAGACCCTGACGGGTGCTGGTGATGATGTGCAGGCCGCCCACGGCCTTGGCGGACGCCATGACCTGCTTGGCCTCGCCCAGAGACGCCTCGGCCTTGAACTTCTCCACGGCCTGGCGCAGCTCCTTCATCTCGTTGGCCTGCTGCTCCATGCGCTCCAGAATGCTGCCGGGAGCGGTCTTGAAGAACTGAGCGGCCTTCAGCAGCGTGGTGCGGCCGTGGCGGGTCTCCTCCAGAGACACCTTGCCGGTGGTGGCCTCGATGCGGCGGACGCCGGAGGCCACGCTGCTCTCGGACTTGATGCGGAACATACCGGCCTTGGCGGTGTTGTCCAGATGGGTACCGCCGCACAGCTCCATGGAGAACTCGCCCATGGTCACCACGCGCACCGTCTCGCCGTACTTCTCGCCGAAGGTGGCCACGGCGCCACGGGCCTTGGCCTCTGCCAGCGGCAGCTCCTCGGTGGTGACGGACAGGCCGTCCAGCACCGCGTCGTTCACCAGATCCTCCACCTGCAGGAGCTGCTCGGGGGTGATGGCCTCAAAGTGGGTAAAGTCGAAGCGCAGACGATCCGGGGCCACCAGCGACCCCGCCTGGTTCGAGACGGCCCTGGCCAGGGACGGCTGGTCCGCCCGGTGGATCACCCCCGGCTTCGATAAAAAGTCCCACCCCATTTTCCAGAAAAGCTTCACCCTCCCCGAGGACGTGGTCTCCGCCCGGGCCTACGCCTGCGGCCTGGGGATTTATGAGCTTTCCGTCAACGGCAGGAAGGCCGGAGACGAGTACCTCCTCCCCGGCTTCCACGCCTACGATTTCTGGCAGCAGTACCAGACCTTCGACCTGACCGGCCTGCTCCGCGCCGGGGAAAACACCGTCTCCGCCGCCCTGGGCAACGGCTGGTATAAGGGCACCTTCGGCTTCAACGGCGCAGGCGGCGACCACTACGGCAACGAGTTCCGCTTCCTCTGCCAGATCGTGGCCACCCGGAAAAACGGCCAGGAGATCGTCATTTCCACCAAGGAAGACTGGTCCTGCCGCCCCGGAAACTGCCTGGACAGCAGTATCTACGACGGCGAATTCACCGACGGCTCCATGGAGCTTCCCGGCCTGGACGTTTTCGGCGGCGAGACCGGCCCGGACTGGACCCCGGCTCGCCTGGCGGACATGGGCCTTGACCAGCTCTCCCCCCGGATGAGCCCGCCCATCACCAACCAGGAGTCCTTCTCCGTGGCCCAGGTCATCCATACCCCCGCCGGGGAGACGGTTTTCGACTTCGGCCAGGAAGTCACCGGCTGGGTGGAGTTCGTCTGCCGTGCCCCCAAGGGCGCCAAGGTCTCTCTTTACTACGGCGAGCTCCTTCAGGAGGGCAACTTCTGCCAGACCAACCTCCGCAGCGCCAAGGCCACCTTTACCTACATCTCCGCCGGGAAAAATGAGACCGTCCGGCCCCGGTTCACCTTCTTCGGCTTCCGCTATGTGAAGGTGGAGGGCTTCGACGCCCCGGACCCCAAGGATTTCACCGCCCGGGCCATCTACTCCAGACTGGATACCATCGGCGAAATCGAAACCTCCAACCCCCTGGTGAACCGGCTGTTTCTGAACGCCATGTGGGGCCAGAAGGACAACTTCCTGGACGTCCCCACCGACTGCCCCCAGCGGGACGAGCGCATGGGCTGGACCGGCGACGCCCAGGTCTTCTGCGCCACCGCCTCCATGAACCTGGAATGTGAAGCCTTCTACGCCAAGTACATGCACGACGTCCTCCTGGAACAGACCTACCTGGGCGGCAGCGTGCCCCACGTCATCCCGGAGATCAAAAAGGACGGCAAGGGCATGATCGGCAAGGACGCCTGCGCCTGGGCCGACGTGGCCACGGTGATCCCCTGGACGGTGTACGTCATGGGCGGCGACAAAGCCCTGCTGGAGGAACAGTACCCCTCCATGAAGATGTGGGTGGAGCGCATCCGCTCCTACGACGAAGCCGACGGCGGCAAGCGCCTGTGGCAGACCGGCAACCACTTCGCCGACTGGCTGGCCCTGGATAACTATAAGGAGCCCAAGTCCTGCGTGGGCGGTACGGACCCGTACTACCTGGCCTCGGCCTACTACGCCTATTCCGCTACCCTGACGGCCAAGGCCGCCGCAGTTTTGGGCAAGGAGGAGGACGCCGCCCGGTACAGCCGCCTGGCCCAGGAGGTCCGGGACGCTATGGTCCGGGAGTACTTCGCCCCCAACGGCCGCTGCGTCACGGATACCCAGACCGCCTATGTGGTGGCCCTGTATATGGAGCTGACCCCGGCCTCCATGCGCCCCCGGCTGGTGAAGGAGCTCCTGCGGAAGCTCCGGGAAAACAATGGCAAGCTGACCACCGGCTTCATCGGCACCCCCTACCTCTGTCGGGTGCTGTCCCGGTACGGCGCCGACGAGGAAGCCTACGCCCTGCTCCTCAACGAAGAAATGCCCGGCTGGCTCTACGAGGTGAAAATGGGCGCCACCACGGTGTGGGAGCGCTGGAACTCCCTTCTCCCCAACGGAAAGCTCAGCGACATCTCCATGAACAGCCTGAACCACTACGCCTACGGCTCCATCGTGGAGTGGATGTACCGCTGGGTCTGCGGCCTGAACCCCGACGAGACCGCCCCGGGCTTCGCCAGAGCGGTGCTGACCCCCCGCCCCGGCAAGGGCCTGGATTTCGCAAAGACCCGGGTCCGCACGGCCTCCGGCGTCTACGAAAGCGGCTGGAAGCGCCAGGACGACGGCTCCATCCGGTACGATTTCCGGGTGCCCTTCAACTGCGAAGCCCGTCTGGAGCTGCCCGCCGGCCTTTCCGCCCAGGTGGACGGCAGGGAGGTCTCCGGCCCCATGACCCTGGGCCCCGGCCTCCATACGGCAGTCTCCAAAGAAGCGTAACATTTCCGGCCCGGCGGCGGAGAGCGATTTCCTCTCCGCCGCTTTTGGTTCCAAGGAGGAATGAGAATGAACATTGTCAATATCATGAACTTCGTCCGGGGCTGCGAACCCCGGTGCGAAATGGACCTGGTGGAGCCCGTCCGCCAGGAGCTGGCGCTCTGCCGGAAATATGACCTTCCCAACACCTTTTTGTTCCAGTACGACGCCCTGGTCCGGGAGGACCTGGTGAGCATCGTCAAGGGCGCGCCCAAAACCGAGGTGGGCATCTGGCTGGAAATGGCCAGGTGCCTGACGGAGAAGGTGGGCATCCCCTGGCGGGGCCGGGAGGGCTACGACTGGGACTGGTACGTGGATCCCGGCTTCCTCCCGTCCTACACCCAGGAGGAGCGGGCCCGGCTCATCGACGAGATCATGCGGCTTTTCAAGGAAATTTTCGGGGAATACCCCCGTTCGGCAGGCTCCTGGGTCATCGACGCCTTTTCCATGGAGTACATGGAGAAAAAGTACGGCGTGAAAGCCTTCGGCATCTGCCGGGAGGAGTGGGCCGTGGACGCCTACACCCTTCAGGGCGGCTACTATAACCAGGGCTTTTCCCCCCCCCGCCTCAACAACCTCTGCCCCGCCCAGACCCGGGAGAACCAGATCAACGCCCCGGTCTTTCGGCTCCTTGGCCCGTGCCCCGTTTTCAACTACGGCCTCCACTGGTACGAAGGGGAGTACGAGACCCCTCCCACCATCGAGCCCTGCAGCCAGATGGGCACCGAACCTCAGGTGGTCCGGTGGTTCTTCGACAACTATTTCCATAACGAAAGCCTGGCCTTCTCCTATATCCAGCTGGGCCAGGAAAACTCCTTCGGCTGGGAGGGCATTAAAAAGGGCCTGCCCATGCAGTTCGAGATTCTGGACGAATACGTGAAAAGCGGCCAGTGCCAGGTCATGACCATGGGCGATACCGGCGAATGGTTCCAGAACCGCTTCGACCGGACCCCGGCCACCTCCCTCATCGCCGACTCCAACCCCCTGACCGGCACTATCGACAACAGCGTCTGGTACGACTGCGTCAACTACCGGGCCAACCTGGTCACGGAAAACGGGCGGCTCTACTTCCGGGATATCTACAAGTTCCGGGAGGACTACGTGGAATCCTGCTACGACCAGCCTTGCCGGGACTGGCAGATCACCTACGACAACCTGCCGGTGATGGACGGCTACCTCTGGCGGCGGGAGGACGACAACCGGGCCGGGATTTACTTCGACGGCCAGCTCCAGAGCTTCCGGACCTTCCGGGACGGCGACTCCCTGGTGGCGGAAGCGGTCCTTTCCGGGAAAACCGTCCGCATCGAAATGGCGGAAAAGGGGATCATCGTCTTTATCGACGGCAGCCTCCGCTTCTCCAAGAAGCCCGGGGAGGAGCTGACCTTCTCCGACACCGCCATCCGCGGCACCCATAAGGGCTATGCCTATGAGGTAGGCGTCACCGGCCGGTGCAGCGCCGACGGCGTGATCGCCCCGGAAAACGGGAAGATCATCCTGGATATGACTCGCTGATCCCTTGACAATCCCGCCCTTCCCGTGCTATACTTCCCTTAGGAACCAAGAAAGGGACAGGGTAACGATACGATGAAGCTCCGCTGAATTCTCACAAAACAAAACGCTTTGGCGCGAGGGCACGGACCCTCTGTTTTGTGCTGGATTCAGCGGATTTTTGCACCTTCGGCGGCCTTCTGACCGGCGGAGCCTGCCCCCGCGCCTCCAGTGCAGACCGCGCCTGCATGGGAGGATTTTTTTATGGCAAAATTGCTTTTGGAAACCACCGGCCTGACCCAGGACTTCGGCCAGCGGAGAATTCTGGACACCGGCCCCCTCCGGATTTTCGCCGGGGACCGCATCGGCGTCGTCGGGGCCAACGGGGCGGGGAAGTCTACCTTATTGAATCTGCTTTCCGGGCGGCTCCCGCCGGAAACGGGGACCGTGACCCGGCGGTGCGCCGTGGCCTACCTGGAACAGTTCGGCCCGGCCTCCGCCCCGGTGGAGGGAAAGCTCCTCCGGGAGTTCGGCATGGCGGACCGCCCTGACCGGGAGGGCCTCAGCGGCGGGGAGGAAATGCGTCTCCGCCTGACCGCCGTTATGGGGGAGGGGGCCTTGCTCACCTTCGCTGACGAGCCCACCTCCAACCTGGACGAGGCGGGGATCCGGTTGGTCTGCGAAAAGCTGGCCGCCTGCGGGACCTTTCTCCTCATCAGCCACGACCGTGCGGTGCTGGACCGGCTCTGCACCTGCATCTGGGAGGTGGAATCCGGCAGGGTGACGGCCTACCCCGGCAACTATTCCGCCTACCGGGAGCAGAAAGCCCTGGAACGCCGCCGCCAGCAAGGGGAGTACGACAGGTACCGGGAGGAAAAGTCCCGCCTGGAAGCCGCCCTGGCCGATCGGGACCGCCAGTCCCGCAAGGTGCGGAAGGCCCCCTCCCGGATGGGCAATTCCGAGGCCCGGCTCCACAAGCGGGAGGCCACGGAAAAGGAGGAAAAGCTCCACAGCGCCCGGAAGGCCCTGGAATCCCGCCTGGCCCGGCTGGAGGTCAAGGAGCCTCCCCGGGACCCCGCCGCCGCCAGAATCGACTTTTCCCTCACTGATCCCCCGGCCAATAAGATCGTCCTCCGGGGGGAGCGGCTGACCTTCGGCTACGGGGACCGGCTCCTGTTCCGGGACGCCTCCTTCGAGCTCCCCCGGGGGAGCAAGACCGTCCTCTGGGGAGAAAACGGCTGCGGAAAGACCACCCTGCTCCGGCTCATCGCCCAGAACGGGGAGGGGATCACCCGGGTCCCTAAGGTCCGAATCGGCTGGTTCTGCCAGGACCTCCGCCAGCTGGACCCGGAGAAAACCGTCCTGGAAAACGCCCTGGCCGACGCCGTCCAGCCGGAACCGGTGATGCGTTCGGTCCTGGCCCGGCTCCTGCTCCGCCGGGAGGACGTGGACAAAAAGGCCGGGGTTCTCAGCGGCGGCGAGCGGGTGAAGCTGGCCTTTGCCAGGCTTTTCGGCTCCCCGGCCAACCTCCTGCTCCTGGACGAGCCCACCAACTACCTGGACCTTCCGGCCATCGAAGCCTTGCAGGAAATGCTCCGGGAGTACCCAGGAACGGTGCTCTTCGTCACCCACGACCGGGCCTTTGCCGACTGCTGCGCCGGGCGCACCCTGACTTTTTCGGAGGGGAAGCTCCTGGCTTCCCAGGGCGGCCCCTCGGCCCTGGACGCGGAAAGATCGTCCCCGCCGCCTTCCATGTCCCGGGCGGTGCTGGAGCTGCGGCTGGCCCAGGTCATCGCCCGGCTGTCGGACCCCGCCTGCCCGGACAAGGAGACCCTGGAAGCCCAGTTCCAGGAGCTTCTCCGACAGAAAAACGCCCTTTCGGACTAAAGCAAATCCCCGCAGCGGAAAAAGCTCCGCTGCGGGGATTTTCCTTATTCCGGGAAGGTGATGCCGTTCTGGTCCTTGTACCGCTTTGGGGAAAGGCCGTAGACCTTCTGGAAGCAGCGGTAAAAGTGGTCAGGTTCCGGAACCCGCATTCGTAGCAGATGTCCAGCACCGACAGATCGGTGGTCAGAAGCAGCCCCCGGGCGTAGCGGATGCGCATCTGCTGGGTGTAGTCGGTGAGGGTGGTCCCCAGGTATTTCCGGAAGCACCTGGCCACGTACTCCGGGGAGTACCCGGCCAGGGCGCAGATTTCCCGGGTCCCCTTGGTAAAGACCTCCGGGAGGGTCAGCCGGGTCAGCAGAGTGGAAAACCACTCCGGATAGGCCGCATCCAGGGGGACCGGCGCCGCCTGGAACCGGGACAGACACGTCACCAGGACGGATTTCATCAGCGCCTCCCGGACCGACGGCTCCTGGGAAATGGCGGCCCGCTTGGATTCCCGCAGCAGATAGTCGATCTCCTCCGGGAGGAACCGGTGCCGCCGGGGAATCTCCTCCAGGTCCAGATTCAGCAGGTCCGCGATCTTTCCCATCAGCGAGGCCGAGAAGGAAATGCACATGAGCAAGGAATCCCCTTGAGGTCCACCAGGTGGCAGTTTTCCGGGAAAACCAGGGCAGCGCTTCCGGCGTTCAGGATTTCCTCCCGTCCATCGATGGTGTGATGAACCTCCCCGTTGAGCACGGCGAAGAACTCGTAAAAATCGTGGGTGTGCATGTAGGGAAAGGAGTGGTCCCGGTCGTTCAGATGAAAATAGGTGTCCGTGTTGGGGAACAAAGCGCGCTGCTCCAGCAGCATGGCGATCCCTCCTTATGTCAACACAGTATAATTTTTGTCATCGCAGTGGTAGAGTTTTGCTCCGATTCCATTATAATACCTGCCCTTCGGCTGCGGCGAGTACATCATGTACCATCGGTCCGTGGGAACCCCCAGCGACATCATCAATCTGCTGAAAGCCCTGGAAGTCACCCTGTTTAACGGCTACGACCACATTTCCCAAAAGCCCATGGGGCTGAAGACCGGCGAGTTCCGGGACTTCCCCGACTTTGAAGCCTTTTACGCGGCCTACTGCCGCCAGGTGGAGCACTTCACCGCCCTGATGGCCGACCAGCAGATGGCGGAGTACCAAAGCGCGGCCAGAAACTCCCCCTTCCTCATGGCCAGCCTCCTGTACGACGACTGCATTGCCCGGGCCAAGCCCATCTTCGGCGGCGGCGTCCACTACCTGGGCGGCACCTATGAGACCTACGGCAACATCAACACCGCCAACTCCCTGACCGCCATCAAAAAGCTGGTCTTTGAGGAGAAGAAGATCACCCCGGACCAGCTCCTGGACATGCTGGAAAAGAACTTCCAGGGCTACGAGACGGAGCGGAAGCTCCTTCTGGACGCGCCGAAATACGGCAACGACCTGGAGGAAGCCGACGCCATGGCCGTTCGGGTCCATGAGCACATCTGCCGCTTCACCCAGGCCCAGGCCAGGCGGGTGGGCCTGGATACCTACCTGGTGGTGGTCATCAACAACTCCGCCAACACCACCCCGGGCCACTTCACCATGGCCTCCGCAGACGGGCGGCTGGCAGGCGACGCCCTGGCCAACGCCAACAACCCCGCCGGCGGCACCGATACCCACGGCCTTACCGCCATGCTGAACTCCCTGGTCCGGCTGAAAACCGACATCCACGCCGGTTCCGTCCAGAACATCAAGTTCTCCAAGGAAATGTTCCAGAAGCACTACCCCCAGACCCGCGCCGCCCTGGACGTCTACTTTGAAAACGGCGGCTCCCAGATCATGATCAACGTCCTGGGCCGCAAGGACCTGGAGGAAGCCCTGAAGCACCCGGAGCAGTACCAGAACCTCATCGTCCGGGTCGGCGGCTTCTGCGCCCGGTTCGTGGAGCTCAGCGCCGACGTCCAGAAGGAAGTCATGTCCCGGACCATGTATTGAGGAACGGTGCGCTTCACAATGGGAACGATTTTTGACATTCAACGATGCAGCGTCAACGACGGCCCCGGCCTGCGGACAGTCCTCTTTCTGAAGGGCTGCCCGCTGCGGTGCCGCTGGTGCCACAATCCGGAGTCCCAGAACCCCCGGCCGGAGCTGCTTTTCAACTACGAAAAGTGCCTGGGATGCGGCCGGTGCGCAGCGGTCTGCTCCTGCCACATCCTGGAAAACGGCGTTCATAGAATCCGCCGGGACCAGTGCGCCGCCTGCGGCAAATGCACCGGCGTCTGTCCCGTGGACGCCCTGGAGATCAAGGGCCGGGAATGTACGGCGGAGGAAGTCCTGGACGAGCTGCGGAAGGACAAAAAGTTCTACGAAAAATCCCACGGCGGCGTCACCGTTTCCGGGGGAGAGCCCCTGATGCAGCCGGAGTTTCTCCGGGAGGTCCTGGAAAAGTGCCGCCGGGAGGGCATCCACACCGCCCTGGAAACCAGCGGCTGCGCCTCCCGCCAGGTCCTGGCCGGGGTCCTGCCCCTGGTGGACCTGTTTCTCTGGGACTATAAGGTCACGGAAAACGCCGTGGAAATGATCGGCGTCCCCACGGACCGCATCCTGGAAAACCTGAAATTCGCCGTGGATTCCGGGGCAAACGTCCGGCTCCGCTGTCCCATCATCCCCGGAGTCGGGGACAACGAGACCCACCTGAAAGCCATTGCGGCGTTGTCCCGGGCCTACCCCCTGGACGGGGTGGACATTCTCCCGTATCACAATATGGGCGTATTCAAAAGCCGGCAGCTGGGCCGTACCCCCTAGGACGCGGACCTGGCCAACATGTCGGAGGAACGGAAGGAATGGATTTCCGGCCTGCTCACAGAGTATGGCTGCCGGAATTTCCAAATCTTATAAACACCTAAACACCATCAAGGAGGAAACAACCATGAAACTGGCATTTACCACCCTGGGCTGCCCGGATTGAGATTTCAACCATATCCTGGAGGAAGCCAGAAAACTGGGCTATGAGGGCGTTGAGGTCCGCGGCGTCAACGGCGTCATGCGGGCGGAGGAAATCCCCGAATTCTTCCCGGAAAACCTGGAAGCCACCAACGCCTTGCTCCGGAAAAACGGCGTGAAGCTGGCGGGCTTCGGCACCTCCGCCGCCTTCCACAACGAGGAGCGGGCCAAATCCGGCGTCGAGGAGAGCAAGAAGGCTGTGGACGTCTGCGCCACCGCGGGCATCCCAGCCATCCGGGTCTTCGGCGACCAGATTCCCGATAAAGACAACGCCGCCGCCGTGGCTAAGGTCTCCCAGTGCATTGCCGAGGTCTGCCGCTACGCGGAAGGCAAGGGCGTGGACGTGCTCCTGGAGGTCCACGGCGACTTCAACACCATCGAGACCGTCGGCGCCGTCATCGAAGCCTGCAAGGAACATGCCTGCTTCGGCATCCTCTGGGACGTGGAGCACAGCGACCGGGCCTACGCCGATAACTGGGAGCCCTTCTACCAGGTGATCCGCCCCTACGTGCGCCACATCCACATGAAGGACCATGTCCGCAACGCCGACGGCACCTTCACCCTCTGCCTTCCCGGCGAAGGCGACATCCCCATGGGCCCCATCACCAAGGCCCTGGAAAAGGACGGCTTCGACGGCTACTACTCCCTGGAATGGGAAAAGAAATGGCACCCGGAGCTCCCGGACCCCGACGTGGCCCTGCCTGTGTATCTGAAGCTCATGCGGAGCTTTGTGAAATAATGCCTGCAATTGTCTAAGGAGGACAAACCCATGGAAAAAGTAAAAGTTGCCGTTATCGGCTACGGCCGCAGCGGCCGTGACATCCACACCCACCTGATGAAACAGCTCCCCGACCTCTTTGAGATCGTGGCCTACGTTGACGCCGACGAACAGCGCCGGGAGATGGTCCTCCAGGAAACCGGCATCCACGCCATGAGCGACTACACCGAGCTTTTCGACAAGAAGGGCCAGTTTGACCTGGTGGTCAACGCTTCCTTCACCATGGACCACGCCCACATCTCCCAGGAGCTGCTGAAACGGGGCTTCCGGGTCCTCAGCGAGAAGCCCGCGGCCAACACCGCCGCGGAATTCGACCAGATTCTGGAAGCAGAGCGCACCGGCGGCGGGGAATACCTGGTGTTCCAGCAGTACCGCTTCTCTCCGGCCCACCAGAAGGTCAAGAGCGTCATCGCCTCCGGCGTCCTGGGCGACATCCTTGAAGTGGAGCTGCGCTACGATAACTTCGCCCGCCGCTGAGACTGGCAGACCCTCCAGGCTTACCAGGCTGGCGGCCTGCGGAACACCGGACCGCACCCCGTGGACCAGGCCCTGGACCTCATGGGCTTCCCCGAGAACGTCCGCGTGACCTCCAGCATGCGCTGCGCCCACACCTTCGGCGACGCCAACGACTACGCCAAGCTCATCCTCCAGGCCGAGGGCGCGCCCCTTCTGGACGTGGAGATTTCCAGCGCCAACGGCTACACCAAGTACACCTGGCTGGTGGAAGGCACCCGGGGCTGCCTCATCGGCAACGTCTCCCGTCTGGACTGGAAGTACTACATTGAAGGCGAAACCAACCCCCATGAAGTGGTCTGGGGCCCGCTGCGCAACGAAAAAGGCGAGCCCATCTACTGCGGCGAAAAGCTCCCCCTCCACGAGGAATTCTGGGAAGCCCAGGGCGAGGAAACCAACGACTTCAACTGCAAGGGCCTGATCTTCTACCGCACCCTGTACCGCCACCTGACCGAAGGCATGGCTTTCCCCATTGAAAACAGCCAGGTCCGCAAGCAGATCGCCATCATAGAAGAAGCCCACCGCCAGAACGCCAAGTACATGCCCCAGAAGTTCTTCAAGGACTGAGTCCCCGAAAAACGAAAGGAATATCCTATGGAACGACAACCCACAGATTTTGGCAAAGTTGTCCGGCTCCCGGAGAAGGTTTATCCTTCTCCGGAGGTCTATCCGGAGAAAAACGCCCATCCCCGGCTGATGTTCACCAAAAAGTCCCTGGAAACGGTGCGGAAAAACCTCTCCGCCGAGGAAAACCAGCCCGCCTTCCGGCAGTACCTGGCCTTTTCGGAGGAGCCCGCCACCGGCGTGCTGGAGACCCTGACCACCCGGGACCGGCACAACA
>OIXH01002212.1_pt1 | contig 19867 bp, 10 predicted proteins | sample 1587741 | NCBI WGS metagenome assembly OIXH01 (sample SAMEA3888916, study PRJEB22519) | human gut metagenome | biome: human gut; feature: human-associated habitat; material: faeces | place: Denmark | collected 2011 | reverse complement strand
CAGATATTATTAATTATCAGCAAAATAAATCTGCGTCCGTCTGTGTATTCTGCGTCATCGTGTCCAGTGATATCAAATTGACACACCCTCTTTCTTTCTAAATCAATCAAATCACATAAATAATTTATGAAAACACTTTTATCACTTTGTGCAGGCGCCGCACTTTGTATCCTTGCGTCGTGCAGCGAAGGACCTACTAAACAAATGCCTTATAACCAAGGTATCAATGTAATTCCGACGCCAGTAAGCCTCGTCCAAAACGAGGGTAGTTTTAAATTAAGCAAAAACACAGCCTTCTCCGTCTCTACTCCGGAAGCTAAAACAGTTGCTGAATATTTTGCCGCCCAAATGAATCTCGCCACCGGCTACCAAATAACAGTCAGTGACAAAGCAGGTTCAAACGGTATTACATTGGTAATCGATGGAGCACTGGATGTAAACGACGAGGGCTATACATTGGATGTAACTCCACAAAGCGTGACAGTTAAGGCTAAGACCCTGCAAGGTTTGTTCTACGGTATGCAAACATTCATGCAATTGCTTCCTGCCGAAATCGAAAGTCAGGTGGTCGTGAACGGTATTGCTTGGACTGCTCCCTGCGTAACGGTGAAAGACGAGCCGCGTTTCGAATATCGCGGTATCATGCTGGATCCTTGCCGTCATTTCATCCCGGTAGAGAACGTAAAAAAACATCTCGACGTATTGGCACTGTTCAAAATCAACCGTATGCATTGGCATCTGACGGACGATCAGGGCTGGCGTATCGAGATCAAAAAATATCCGAAACTGACTGAAGTAGGTTCCAAACGTATAGATGGTGAAGGGACGGAATATAGCGGTTTTTATACGCAAGAGCAAATCAAGGAAGTGGTAAAATATGCTGCAGACCGTTTTATCACGATCGTCCCTGAAATCGAACTTCCGGGACATGAGTTAGCTGCGATCTCCGCATATCCTGAATTGTCTTGCAAAGGCGAACCGACCACTCCGCGTATTATCTGGGGTGTTGAAGACATCGTATTATGTGCCGGGAAGGAAAAACCATTCGAGTTCCTGCAGGATGTTTTCGACGAAGTCGCTCCTCTTTTCCCTGGCGAATACATTCACATCGGTGGTGACGAATGCCCGAAATCAAGCTGGAAAGAATGCCCGCTCTGCCAAAAACGTATTCGCGAGGAAGGTCTGAAAGCCGACAAAAATCACTCTGCCGAAGAAAAGTTGCAGAGCTATTTCGTTCAGCGCATGGAGAAATACCTGTCCGATAAACATGGTAAAAAGATCATCGGATGGGATGAAATCCTCGAAGGCGGCCTCGCTCCTTCCGCAACTGTTATGTCTTGGCGTGGTGAAGAAGGTGGTATCGCTGCTGCAAACATGGGACATGAGGCAATCATGACTCCTGGAAGTGGTGGTATGTACATTGACCAGTTCCAAGGTGACCCGAAGATCGAACCGGTTTCTATCGGCGGTTATGATCCATTGTCAAGGGTGTATGCATACAATCCGACACCCGATACCTTGGTTACTACCGGAAAGGCAAACTTGATCAAGGGGGTACAAACAAATCTGTGGTCCGAATATATGTACAATACAGACCTGCTGGAATACCGCGCCTACCCGCGTGTGCTGGCATTGGCTGAAATAGGCTGGACTCCATTGGCACGTAAGGATTATAAAGACTTCGAACGTCGCTTGGATAATGCCTTGGTTCGTTTGGATGAGCTTAACATCAACTACCATATTCCACAACCAGAACAACCGAACGGTTCATGCAATTTCGTCGCTTTCACCGACAAGGCCTCTCTGGAATTCAAGACAACTCGTCCGATCAAGGTGGTTTATACGATCGACGGAACCGAACCGACGCCGGAATCAACTGTCTATTCCGCTCCGATCGAATTCACAGAATCCGGCGTTCTGAAGATTCGTTCCGTATTGCCTTCCGGCAAGATGAGCAAAACTCGTACAATCACGGTTGAAAAGCAATCCTTGGCTCCCGCTAAGGAGGTTGCCAAGACTACTCCGGGATTGGAAATGCAAGTGACCGACGGTATGTTCCTGAATTCTTCCAAACTAGGAGAGGTAAAAGAATGGAAGAAATCGGTTATCAAGGATTTACGTGAAATCACCAGTGTCGTCAAAACAAGCGAATCAATGCGCGGTGTCAAGCAATATGCTGCCATAGCAACCGGTTATGTCAATATTCCTGAAGACGGCGTTTATTATATTTCATCCGATAACGAAGAAGTATGGATCGACGGCAAATTGTTAGTGAACAACGGTGGTGAAGTGAAACGCTTCTCCCGCCACGACAGTTCGGCTGCATTGTCGAAAGGCTTGCATGAGATCAAGGTGGTATTCCTGGGGCATATCATTGGTGGTTGGCCTTCAAACTGGAACGACGGTAGCGTGAAGCTCCGCAAAGCCGACACCGATAAGTTTGTCAAGATCACTCCTGAAATGTTAGTCCATTAATCAATACGATATCAAAAGAAAAAGGCTGCTTCAGAATAAGAGGCAGCCTTTCTTATTTTATCCGGTAAGCATCCGATAGTTAACGGACAAGCATCGATTGGATATGCGACAGGCATCGGTTTTGAGTCCGATGCCTGTCATCCTATCAGTCGATCTTCAGTTTCATTATCGTAATCGAGTTCGGAGGAAAATTGTATACTCTGGGACCACTCAATGAGAAGGATATTTCTTTTGTCTTCGGTACGACCACATCAGGTTTGTCATAGGTGTTACGCGCTTCGGGATCTCCTGTGAGCTGAATAATCTCCGCCGTATTTTTGACACTGACACCTTGCAAGTTCAGTTCTGTTTTCTCTTCGTGCTGGGTCGTGTTGATCACTTTTAGTATAATCGTATGCGTTTCCTTATCCAGCGCTGCAGTGGAGACCAATGAAGGTATGCCGGGAAGTATCGTCTCATGGACCAGCGTATCATTCACGAAACAACCGATTTGTTCGCCTTTGCAAGCGATCTTCACATTATACCAACGATTGCTTTGGAAGGGATAAAGGACAGGTGTACGCAACGTGTCCCTCACTCCTCCCGCCTGGCGGTAGAACTCGACAGCACCAGAACCGATCGTCAATCCGATATAGTCATTCTGTTCTCCGGGCAACCCGTTGTCACGCACACGGAATTGGATTTGTCCACTCCCCTTCGTCCTCCTGATATCCGCCGAGAAGGTGTAGTCATAGGCAGACGGATCACCTAAAAGAATGTAGTTCCACCTGTTTGCAACCGGTATCAACGTACCCTGTCCAACTGTCCAGCCTCCGGTCATGACAGTCCCTTCCTTAACCGGCAAGTTATCTATTTTCACCTCCTTAAATTCATAGCTATTATCGAACATTTCGATACCGGCACGTCCGAAGGTAACCTGGGGTTTCTGATAGGTGCGGACTTCAGTCTTTAACACCTCGTCTCCCCTGTTGCTGCCAAACATTTGCAATAGATGGTAAGAAGGAGAAAGAGCGATTTGTTCACCGTCAAAAAAGATAGCCGGATAACGATCCATCTTGTATTTCGTATTCCCCAAAACCGGGGCATAAGCTAAACGCTTCACGATCTCCTGCCCGTTCTCTGCTCCTGCAAAAAAGCAAGCCTCCCCGATGGCAGCTCGTAAACTTCCGGGAGCAGCCCCGCCGGACAAGCTGAATTCTCCGATAAAGGCAGGAGGCATCCGGCGCGTATACCGTCCGGCAACAAAACGGTTGTGATTAGAGATCAAAAATGATTCACTCGAATAAAAATGAGTATCCGACCATTCATTCCTGCTCTTCCTTCTTACATCAGAACTACTTATCACCGTAATGTCTGGATAAGCCTCCTGGATCGCTTTTTTAAACAACTCAAAACGCTTGGTATATTCCAGTCCGTAATTTTCACTGCCGATCTCTACATACTTCAATCCGAAAGGTTCCGGATGTCCATGAGCAGCCCGCAAGGCTCCCATAATGGAATCGGCCGGTTCATTGGCATAAGCGATAGCGTCCAAGGCATCCTGTACCAATTTCCCCATCGCCGTTATATCTTCATAACGCGGACGGCGGCTTTGGTTGGTCACACCGCTATTAATGACATAGACTGGTTCGGCATCCAAATCTTCACACATCTGGAGATATTCATGATAGCCGACACCGTTTGTCGTACCGTATGCCCATACATTCCAAAAATGTTTACGTTCGGCAATATCTCCTACCGTCTCACGCCAAACCGGATAGGTCCCGGCCGTATATCCTTCTACAAAACTTCCGCCAGGGAAGCGAATGAACGCAGGCTTCAATGCTGCAATCAGCTCCATCAGTTCCGGACGCAATCCGTTCGGACGGCCTTTCCATGTCTTTTGTGGAAGCAGGGAAACGACATCCAGCCAGAAAACAGCCGAGCTGTCAGTCGTTATCGCCAGCACGGCTTTATTCGTATTCGAGGTTGCAGTAAAAGTATGCCTGTACTTCCTCCATTCATAGGCTGGTGCCACCCGGAACACTTCGCTGAAGGTTGTCTCACCGGTAGAATCGGCTAAAGTCAGGCTTACAGTTTTCGGAACCATAGAAGCGCCTTTCATATAAAAAGACAAATCATATTTCTCGCCTTTCCGAAGCGGTATCCCCCCATATCCTTCGGCGATGACACCTCCTTTTCCCGACTCAGCCGAAGCAGACACCGAAACCAGCAGGGAACGCCGGTTCTTGTCATTAATCAATTCCTTAGTGTCGGGATACATATAAGATGTCGCAGAAAAGCGGCGCCACCCCGGCACCGAATCAGAACGTAAGAAGGGAATAACCCATCCATTCGGGGTAGTCAGAACCCGGCGGACAGGATCGTATGGGCAATTCAAGGGAGGAACTCCATCTTCAAAGCTCCGGTTTTGTATCAGTTCCGCATAAATACCGCCATCCACCGCATGGTTGATTTCCTCAATGGTCAAACCATACAGTTCCTTATTCACAGGTATTGTCAAACCATCCCCCTCTACCAGAATAGAAGATGTTACAGGCATTTCCGGCTGACACCCGGCTAATATGAGTGCTAAAAGAACCAAATTCACTTTCATGGTGCAAACTTAAAGAATAATTTCAATAAAAAGCCCCATCTCATCCTATATCAAGCGTTTTAGCTGTGTACACTTAATATATAAAAGAAATATTTTTCAGAAATGGAATTTATTTTAGGGAAAAAGACGATTATATCGACAGAATTAAATACATTTGTATCATTGATAGTATTTGAATATCAAGAAAAGTACAGAATCGAATGGAAAACTTAGCATCACAATATACTGTATTAGTGGTAGACGATGTGCCAACTAACGTCATGCTTGTGCAAGCGATACTGAAAAAAGAAGGTTATACGCTACTGACGACAGACAGCGGAGCTAAAGCGCTACGCATTGCCCAGGAAAGGCATCCCAATCTTATTTTGCTCGATATTATGATGCCGGAGATGGACGGATATGAGGTACTGCAGCATTTGAAAAGCAATCCGGAGACCAACAACATCCCTGTCATTATCATGTCAGCCTTGAGTGATATGCAAAGTATTGTAAAAGGTTATCAATTGGGGGCAACAGAATATGTAACAAAACCTTTTCAACGGGAAGAATTGGTGAAACGTGTCGCCCACCGTTACGAACTGTTCAGTATTAAACGTATCAAGCAGGAACTTGAAAACACGATTGAATCCCGCGACACGCTCTATTCCGTTATTGCACACGATTTGCGTTCTCCACTCGGCTCTTTGAAGATGATGAATAATGCCATCCTGATGATGGTCGATAAGAATCAGGTTAGCGACGAGGTATATGAAATGCTTCAGATGATGAATAAGACATCGGAAGAGATATTCCAACTTCTCGACAACCTCTTGAAATGGGCGAAGAACCGCCTGAACAAACAGAACATTTACAGACAGCAAGTCGACATCAACAGCATAGTCAACAGCACTGCCGAGATATTTATTCCGATGGCTACCCAGAAAGGCATATCCATCACACTTGAAGGTCTGGATAAAGAACTGATGGGATCGACAGATATCGATATGGTAAAGACAATCGTCCGCAACCTGGTTTCCAACGCAGTCAAGTTCAGCTACGAAAAAGGGGTGATTGCGGTATCAACCAAAACAGACGGGGATTTTGTTGTTGTCAGTGTGAAAGATTCGGGTAAAGGGATCAAAAAGGAAGACCAAGGTAAGCTGCTGAAGCAAAACACTCATTTTACTTCTTATGGGACGAATAACGAAAAGGGGTCCGGCTTGGGACTAATGCTGTGCAAAGACTTTATCGAACAGCTCGGCGGCAAGCTGTGGTTCGATTCCGAAGAAGGGAAAGGCACCACCTTCTATTTCTCCTTGAAAGCGTTGAATCAAGAATAACAAAAATAGCATATATAAAGCAAAAGGAGGTGTGTCAAAATCCCCTTTTGCTTCATATAATATTATCCGGTAATTGCTTTCCGGCTTCCTTTTTGGGGATATTTACGAAACAGACTCCACCATTTCAATTTTAATACACCAAACAGTGCCTCCCCAAAGATAGAGGAGTTCATCTTAGAAGTGCCTAATACACGGTTGATAAAGATAATGGGAACTTCCACAATTTTATAACCACACTTATACGCCGTAAACTTCATTTCTATCTGGAACGCATATCCTTTGAAATGAATACGGTCTAAATCAATCATCTCAAGCACCTCTCGACGATAGCATTTGAAACCGGCTGTCGTATCCTGTACTTTCATTCCGGTAACAAAACGGACATATACGGAAGCATAATAAGACATCAACACACGTCCTAATGGCCAGTTCACGACATTCACACCGTTGCAGTAGCGAGAGCCGACCGCGACATCACCACCCTGTTCCGTACAAGCCGCATATAATTTAGGAAGATCATTCGGATTATGACTGAAGTCTGCATCCATTTCAAATATAAAATCATACTTATGCTCTATAGCCCACTTGAACCCACAAATATAAGCCGTACCCAAACCTAACTTACCTTTACGTTCTACCATGAAAAGGCGTTCGGGGAACTCTTTTTGCAACCGTTTTACAATATCTGCCGTACCATCGGGCGATCCATCATCTATAATCAAAATATGAAATTCTTTCTCTAACCCAAATACAACCCGAATAATATTTTCTATATTCTCCTTCTCGTTATACGTGGGAATAATAACAATACTGTCTGACATAATCCTTCTAAATTTGTAGGGCGAAGGTACATATTTTAATTGATTTAATACTACGCATATCTACTATTTTGAACAAAAACTCTACCTTTGCGAAAAGAACATATCACATTGGAGGTACAAGATTTACTTAGACAATATGCCGCCCATCCGCAAGTGGCAGCATTAAATACCCTGTTAAAAAGCAAAACGTCCCGCAATATATTTCTGAAAGGGCTGAACGGTTCAGGGGCCGCAATGACAATAGCTTCTCTTTTTTTTAAAAGAAGGGGGAGCTACGTGTGTGTGTTGAATGACCTGGAAGAAGCCGGCTACTTTTATCATGACCTAGTGCAGCTCACCGGAGGCGACGGAATCTACTTCTTCCCCTCTGCCTACCGGCGTGCTATCAAATACGGACATGTGGACCCTGCCAACGAAATTCTGCGGACAGAAGTTCTCAGCACATTGCAAGATCCAACTGTTCCCTTCGTCATTGTCACCTATCCAGATGCATTGGCAGAAAAAGTGATCTCGCGGGAGGTCCTGAAAGAAAACACACTGAAGATCAGTGTCGGTGAGAAGTTGGACAATATGTTTGTTTCCGACGTACTGGACGAATACGGTTTTGAACAGGTAGATTACGTTTATGAACCGGGACAGTATGCGATGCGTGGCAGTATCTTAGACGTGTTCTCGTTCTCGTATGAATTTCCCTATCGTATCGACTTCTTTGGAAACGAGGTAGAGACGATCCGTTCGTTCGATGTAGAGACACAGCTCTCCAAAGAAAAACTGGACAGTATCTATATCGTGCCCGAAATGACAAAAGGAAACCGGACCAACTCGTCCCTGCTGGATTCACTGCCGTCCGAGACACTACTCGCCAGCAAAGATCTGGCATGGGTAAAAGAGCGTATCGGCAGTATCTGGAATGAAGAGCCGATCATCGGAGACGAAGAATCATTTGCCGACATCGAACAACTACGAGCCAAATTGATTACCGGAGAGGATTTTTTACGTACGGCACTTGGTTTCTGCCGGCTCCATTTCGGTACGCGGGTGACGGGAGTAGCCGATGCCACCCTGACTTTCTCAATGGAAGCACAACCGATTTATCATAAAAATTTTGATTTAGTAAGCGAATCTTTCCATAAATATTTAGAAAACGGCTATACATTATATATACTGAGCGATGTAGAAAAGCAAGCAACCCGTATCCGGGCCATCTTCGAAGATCGGGGAGACAATATACCTTTTACTTCTGTCAACAAAACTATACACGAAGGTTTTGCCGACGAGACTTTGCGTGTCTGTCTTTTCACGGATCACCAATTGTTCGACCGCTTCCACAAATTCAACCTCAAAAGCGACAAGGCAAGAAGCGGAAAGCTCTCTTTGTCGTTGAAGGAGTTGAACCAATTCACGACCGGTGACTATATCGTACATATCGATCATGGTGTCGGACAATTCGGCGGGCTGGTCCGTACCGAAGTGAACGGAAAAATGCAGGAAGCCATCAGGCTGATTTATCAGAACAACGACATTATATTCGTCAGTATCCATTCTCTCCATAAACTGTCCAAATATAAAGGTAAGGACAGTGGGGAACCACCCAAGTTGAGCAAGCTCGGAACAGGAGCCTGGGAGAAAATGAAGGAACGTACCAAGTCGAAAGTAAAAGATATCGCCCGCGACTTGATCCTCCTCTACTCCAAACGGAAACAGGAAAAAGGTTTCGCCTACAGTCCGGACAGCTTCATGCAGCACGAACTGGAAGCCAGCTTCATCTACGAAGATACCCCGGACCAGATGAAAGCAACAGCCGATGTCAAAACCGACATGGAGAACGACCGTCCAATGGACCGCCTGATCTGTGGAGACGTGGGCTTCGGAAAAACAGAGGTTGCCATCCGCGCCGCTTTCAAAGCCGTTTCGGACAACAAGCAAGTTGCCGTACTGGTCCCAACTACGGTGTTAGCATTCCAGCATTATCAGACATTCTCCGAACGGTTGAAAGATTTTCCCTGCCGGATCGAATATATCAGCCGGGCACGTACGGCTAAAGAGATAAGAGAAACCCTGAAAGACTTGAAGGAAGGAAAGATCAACATTATCATCGGTACCCATCGCATCGTCGGAAAAGATGTCACATTCAAAGATCTCGGCCTGCTGATTATTGACGAGGAGCAGAAATTCGGCGTATCCGTCAAAGAAAAACTGCGACAGCTGAAGGCCAACGTCGATACGCTCACCATGACTGCCACGCCGATTCCCCGTACCCTGCAATTCTCGCTGATGGGAGCCCGCGACTTGTCGAGCATCACGACTCCCCCGCCCAACCGCTACCCGGTTCAAACAGAGGTAGAACGTTTCAACCCGGACATCATCCGCGAAGCCATCAATTTCGAGATGAGCCGTAACGGACAGGTTTTTTTCATCAACAACCGCATCCAGAATATTTATGAAATGGAGGCGCTTGTCAAACGCGAAGTGCCAGATGCCCGTATCGCCGTCGGCCACGGACAGATGGAGCCGGACAAGCTGGAAAAAATCATTCTGGATTTCGTCAATTACGAATACGACGTACTGATCGCTACGAGCATTGTAGAGAGTGGCATCGACGTGCCGAATGCAAATACGATCATCATCAATAATGCACAACAGTTCGGATTGTCCGATCTGCATCAATTACGCGGTCGTGTCGGACGAAGTAACCGGAAGGCCTTCTGCTACCTCCTCTCTCCGCCCCTGTCAAGCCTTACGCAGGAAGCACGCCGCCGTTTGCAGGCAATCGAGAATTTTTCAGAGCTGGGAAGCGGTATCCATATCGCCATGCAGGACCTCGACATCCGGGGAGCTGGTAATATGTTAGGAGCTGAACAAAGCGGTTTCATCGCCGACTTGGGCTACGAAACATACCAGAAAATCCTGGAAGAAGCCGTTGACGAACTGAAAGCGGAAGAATTTGCCGACCTATATTCTGATGCCACCGAAAAGCGACCCGACACCGGTAGCGAATATGTCCGTGAAACCTATATCGAAAGTGATTTGGAACTGATGTTCCCGCCAACCTATATCCCGAATGATTCCGAGCGTGTTTCCCTCTATCGTGAATTGGACAAGATGGAGGAAGAACGTGATATCCTCGCTTTTACCGAACGTCTGAAAGACCGTTTCGGGAAAGTACCGAAAGAAGGGAAAGAGCTGATCCGTGTTGTTCGCCTTCGCCGTATGGCAAAGACGTTGGGTATGGAAAAAGTCATTCTGAAAAAAGGACAGATGAGCATCTTTCTCGTCACCAATCCCGAAAGTCCTTATTATGAGAGCGAAGCTTTTGACAAACTACTCGGCTTCATCCAAAAGCATCCGCGTGAATGCACACTTCGCGAACAAAACGGGAAACGCAGTATCGTGATCAAAAACGTACCGACAGTAGAAACGGCTTGCGGTTACTTAGATGAGATCGGGAAAGTACAAATATAAAAATAAATTAAATATGAAGAAGACAATTATAGACCTTTTCGAAAGTTCAGTAAGACGATATCCCGATAACCCTTTCCTGTGGGAAAAAACCACAAATGCCTTCGAACCTACCACTTATAAGGAAGTTCAGCAACAAGTCTATACTGCCGGTGCCGGACTGATCGCTCTCGGAGTGAAAAAGGGCGACAATATGGCGCTCCTTTCGGAAGGCCGTAATGCATGGATCATCGGCGAACTGGCCATGTTCTACGCCGGCGCAACCAACGTCCCGCTATCCATCAAGCTCGAAGAAGCGAACGACCTGCTGTTCCGTCTTGTGCATGCCGATGTGAAATATATCCTGGTTTCCGGCAACCAGCTCAAAAAGATACGGTCTATCATGGACAAACTGCCTTTAGTAGAAAAAGTAATCGTGATAGACGAACTGCCGGAACATAAAGAAAAGGAAATATCGTGGTCCGAAGTACTCCGGATGGGTAAAGAATATCTGGCATCTCATTCTCTGGAAGACTTCCTTGCCGTCGGACAATCCTTGCAGAATGGCGACTATGCAACGATTACCTACACCTCAGGCACGACGGCCGACCCGAAAGGCGTCATCCTGACGCACCGTAACTACACGGCGAATGTGGAACAAGCCCTATCTTGTGTCGATATCGACGATACATGGCGCACATTAGTAATCCTCCCACTCGACCATTGTTTCGCACATGTGGTCGGTTTCTATATCTTCATGTCGAAAGGAGCATCCGTAGCAACCGTACAAGTCGGACGGACAGGGCTGGAAACATTAAAGAACATTCCGGTCAACATCAAAGAGTTCAAGCCTTACCTGATCCTGAGCGTCCCGGCACTGGCCAAGAACTTCAAAAAGAATATCGAACAGGGCATCCGTGCCCAAGGCAAGCATGTCACCCGTTTGTTCAACTTTGCCCTCAAAGTGGCCTACATCTATAACGGAGACGGCGGAGAAGACAAGGGACGCGGCGCCCGGTTCCTGCTGAAACCGCTCGTGAGCCTGTTCGACCGCGTGCTTTTCACGAAAGTCCGCGAAAACTTCGGCGGACAATTGAAGTTCTTCATCGGTGGTGGCGCGTTGCTCGATAAAGACCTGCAAAAATTCTACTACGCAATCGGGCTTCCGATGTACCAAGGGTACGGACTGAGCGAAGCGACCCCCGTAATTTCCACCAACGGCCCACACCGGCATACCTTCGGCAGCAGCGGCGTGCTGGTTCGTCCGCTCGATTTGAAAATATGCGATGCCGACGGAAAAGAACTTCCGACAGGCGAAAAGGGAGAGATCGTCATACGGGGCGAGAATGTGATGGCCGGCTACTGGAAGAACCCGGTATCGACTGCCGAAACCGTACGCGACGGATGGCTCTACACCGGGGATATGGGATATATGGGGCATGACGGTCTGCTCTACGTCCTCGGACGTTTCAAAAGCCTGCTGATCGGTAGTGACGGGGAGAAATACAGTCCGGAAGGGATCGAGGAGGCGCTCGTCGAACATTCTTCCTGCATCGACCAGCTGATCCTGTATAACAACCAAAGTCCTTATACCGTTGCCCTCGTCGTCCCTAACAAAGACCGGCTGAAAAAGCATCTGGCACACCAGCATCTCGATCTTTCATCCGATAAAGGTCGTGAAGAGGCAATCCGGATCATCCAATCCCAGATAGACCGTTTCCGTAAGGGAGGCGATCTGTCCGCCCTTTTCCCCGACCGCTGGCTGCCTGCAGCCTTTGCTATCCTGCCGGAACCATTCACCGAACAGAACGGCATGGTCAACAGCACGATGAAGATCGTCCGCGGGAAAGTAGAAAAAGCGTATGCCTCCCGCATCGACCATCTCTACACGCCGGAAGGAAAGAATCCGCTTAATGAAGAGAATAAAAAGGCATTAGATTGACAAAAACACAATTTCATTTGTTATTGTTAGGATAACAACCCAATATGGTTCACAAATCGCCATATCACGCCATTAAACTAAATAATTATGCATTACAAAACTGTAACCTCCACCATCGCCCTGGTTTTTGCTTTTTGGGCAACAGCTCCGGCGATGGCGGACGGTGTATCCAAACAAAACATCGACAGCGGCTGGACTTTCAAGCAGGTTCGCGGCAATAACTGGTATCCGGCAACTGTGCCGGGAGTAGTCCACACGGATCTTATGGACAACAAGATCATCGACGATCCCTTTTACCGCCTGAACGAACGGAGCGTGCAATGGGTGGACAAAGAAGACTGGGAATATAAAACGACCTTAAACGTCGCTCCCGATGTATTCGACAAGGATAATATCGACCTGGACTTCAAAGGACTCGATACTTATGCCGATGTCTATTTGAACGACTCCTGCATCCTGAAAGCAAACAATATGTTCCGTGAATGGCTGATCCCCGTAAAAGGATTGTTGAAAAAGGACGATAACGAACTACGCATCTATTTCCACTCTCCCATCAAAACGGACCTACCGAACTACGACGCCTTGAAGCACCCGATCGAAGCCGGTAACGACCAATCCGAAAATGGTGGCGTTTTCGATAAGAAAGTAAGCGTTTTCGCCCGGAAGGCAGGGTATCACTACGGCTGGGACTGGGGTCCCCGCCTTGTCACGAGCGGTATCTGGCGTCCCGCCTATCTGATCGGCTGGAACGATGCCCGTATCGACAACATCCAATATATCCAAGAAAAGGTCAACGCCAAACGGGCCGACATCAAAACCCGTGTCGAAGTAACGGCCGACAAGGAGGGGGAAGCAACCCTCATGATCAAAGTCGACGGTCTCAAAAACACCTGGTTGAAAACTGTTCCCGTAAAGAAAGGAAAGAACCTGATCGAAACCGATCTTGTCATCAACAATCCGAAACTATGGTGGACAAACGGTTTGGGCGAAGCGCATCTCTATCCGTTCACAGCCACCATCACGATGAATGGAAAGATTGCCGACACGGAAACAACTCACATCGGCATCCGCAGCCTCCGCGTCGTTCGCGACAAAGATGAAGCGGGAACGACGTTCTATTTCGAACTGAACGGCAAACCGCTTTTTGCCAAAGGAGCCAACTACATTCCACAGGATAACTTCCTGCCGCGTGTCACCCCCGAGCGCTACGAAAAGACAATCCTCGATGCGGTCGATGCCAACATGAATATGCTCCGTGTCTGGGGCGGCGGCATCTACGAGAATGATCTTTTCTACGACCTTTGTGACAAATACGGCATTCTGGTTTGGCAAGACTTCATGTTCGCTTGCAGCACATATCCGATGACAGCAGAACGTTTGGAGAATATCCGTCAGGAAGCCATCGACAATATCGTCCGCCTGCGCAACCATCCATGCATTGCTATCTGGTGCGGCAACAATGAGAACCATACCGCCTGGTTCAACTGGGGTTGGATGCAGAAATACGAGAAGTTAGGCGTATTAGAGGAAATGCGCAAAGACGACAAAGAGCTCTTCCACAAACTGCTCCCCGAAGTCGTAAAGGAATATGATCCGAAAACGTTCTACCTCCCTTCCTCCCCATACGGAGGCGATCCGGACGCCAAATGCGAAAGCGGGACAGTCAACTGGAACCCGAACGGCGACGCCCATTACTGGGGGGTATGGCAGGGTATCGACTCCGTCGCCCATTTCAACAAGATCAAAGCCCGCTTCTTCTCCGAATATGGCTTCCAATCGTTTCCCGAATACCAATCCGTACTGAAATATGCTCCGGAAGAACGGGATCACAATATCTACTCCGATGTGATGATGGCACATCAGCGTGGCGGTCAGGTAGCCAATTCACGTATCGAAAAAATTACAGCAGACGAATATCGTAAGCCCAAAGACTTTCCGAGTACTCTTTATATGAGCATCCTCCTTCAGGGAGATGCCATCAAGACCGCCATCGAGGCGCATCGTCGCATGATGCCTTACAACATGGGAAGCCTTTTCTGGCAGCATAACGACTGTTGGCCTGTCGCCTCCTGGTCGAGCCGCGACTATTACGGGCGCTGGAAGGCCCAGCACTATTTTGCGAGGAAAGCGTTCGAGGACATCCTGATTTCTCCCATCGCCGAAAACGATACGCTGGACATATATATCGTCTCGGATCGCCTGAAAGCGACAAAAGGGACTCTTGATATCCGTGTGATGGACCTCAGAGGCAATCTCCTTTTTGAAAAGAAGAAAAATGTGACACTGCCCCCCAACACAAGCAAGATACAGTTCTCCGCTCCCGTCAAAAATGTCTTAGGCGGAAAGAAACCGAACGAAGTTTTTGTAAACGCCCGCTTCACCGAAAATGGAAAAGAGGGCAAGATCGTCACGAACAACTATTTCTTCGACCGTTATAAGAACATCGACTTCCCGAAAGCCGATATCCGGATCACATCCGTTCCTGCCAGAGACGGCTACGACCTGACGGTCAGCAGCGATGTCTTTGCACGCGGCGTATTTTTAAGCCTTGACGGCATAGACAATTTCTTCTCCGACAACTATTTCGATCTGTTGCCGGGCGAACCGGTCACAATCCATGTCACGACCAGTCTGGATAAGGATACTTTCGACAAGCAACTTCGCAGCGAGAGTTTAGCGGATACTTATTAAATCGTTCATTTGTCCTCCCCTATGTTTGATATGGGAACGCAGAAGAAGTCGGTTCAATGCGATCCCATGTCGAGCACAGGAACAAAAAGACACAACGAAAGCTCCGAACGGAAAAACAGAGCCTTTAGAATTGGAAATAAATAAACGGTTGTACGCCGGCACTCTTAAACTGAACGACAACAAAAATCGCAATCGCCAGCATCACCGCCTGCACAAGCAAAGGAGAGCGAGTGACGACCGTCTGCAAGCTATTTTCCGCCGATTTCGGCATGAAATGCAGGATATACCCCACCACCATTAAGATGAACACACCCTTATAGCCCATCACAAACTGCGTGAAGACCTCCGGATGGAAATTCGTGAAAATCTGCGTCAGCATCTCGCCTACCGTCTGCATCGAGTCGGCACGGAACAGAATCCAGCCGAAACATACCAGATGGAAAGTGATCAGGACCCCTATCACTCTTCTCCAGGGTTTCATTTCCGCCCCTAACGGTTTGAAACTGCTGAAACGGTTCATCATAAACTTATGAACGGCCAGCGCAACCCCATGCAAAGCGCCCCAGAGGATAAAACTCACAGAAGCCCCGTGCCATAAACCGCCCAGCAACATCGTTATCAGCAGGTTGATGTATGTCCGTATTTTTCCCTTCCGGTTACCTCCGAGTGAAATATACAAATAGTCTTTCAACCACGAAGAAAGCGAGATATGCCAGCGCCGCCAGAACTCTGTGATAGTCGCCGACTGATAAGGCGAATCGAAGTTCACGTTAAAGCGGAACCCTAACAGTAATGCGATCCCGATCGCCATATCCGAATAACCGGAAAAATCGCAATAGATCTGCAAAGCATAACCATACACACCCAACAGGTTTTCCACCCCTGTGTAAAGCAATGGGGCATCGAATATGCGATCAACGAAGTTCAGGCTGATATAGTCGGATATGACCGTTTTCTTGAAAAGCCCGCACAAGACGAGGAAAAGCCCTTCCCCGAACTCCGCCCGCGTAACAACCGGAGTCCTATAAATCTGGGGAATGAAATCGCGTGCCCGGACGATCGGACCGGCTACCAGCTGTGGGAAGAAGGAGACATAGAAAACATAGTCGATCCAACGCCGGAGGGGTTCTATTCTGCCCCGGTACACATCAATCACATAGCTGATGGTCTGGAAAGTAAAAAAAGAGATACCAACCGGCAGAAAGATATCCAATGGCTGATAAGTGATGTTCTGCAACGAGGCATTCCCTAACTGATACCCCAATTCATGAGCGACGGTAGCCACGATCTCTCTCAGGAAATTGAAGTATTTGAAGTATCCCAACAACCCTAAGTCGATACACAGGCTCAGGACGACCCATGCTTTGCGTCCCCACCGGGAAGCAGTCTTGACCATGCACTGCGCAATACAAAAATCGGATGTCGCGACAAACAGCAGGAGAAAGAAAAATAATCCGCTGCTCTTATAATAGAAATAGATGGAAAACAACGTAACGTAAATGATACGTGTCAGCAGGTGTTTCCTGAGCGACATATAAATAATCAGGAAACCGATAAAAAGGAAGAAAAACAATCCGCTACTGAAAAGTATCGGTGCATTGTGCTGGTAGGTCAATATATCGCCAAGTTTGTCGAATGAGAGCTGAGACCAATATTCTCCCATTTTATTTATAAAATCATTCATCATCTTTTCTGATTTTCAACATTTGATTATAAGATTGCATCAGGGCACGATATAACAAGGTTCCTTGTTCGCGATAGCCTTCCTTTGTGAAATGGATGCGGTCACGCCCCATCAGTTTCTCCTTATGCCATTTGATACAAGAACTTTTCCCTCCTGTAGTGGCAAAAAGGTCCCAGCAGGCTACGCCCTCTTCATGGGCCGCTTTTACAATTGCTTTTGCGGCAAGCTGGGTATTCGCGTTACGGACATACGTCCGCTTCTTATTGACATACGTCCGCTTGTAGCATTCCGGCGGAGTGGTAAGCAGAATAGCTGTTTCAGGCATCTGCTTCTTGACGAGGGAAACAAACGCGCGTACCTGCCCGCCGAATTCTTCCGGACGGAAGCGGCGACCGAAAGTCTCGTTCGTGCCCAACGAAATGATCAGTAAAGAAGGTTTCAGCAGGGCCAACTGTCGGACATAGGCTTCGTCTGTGTAATTGACATACATCGCTCCGTTCACACCGACCGAATGGTAGAGGACGCCCGGATTGCCATTCGTCAGGCTGAAACCGTAATAAATATTCTTGAAGGTGGAGACCGGAAGCAGCTTATCCGTACCTTGTTTCCTCCGGGTACTATGCAACTGCAACGTATCAACCGGATAAGAAATGCGGAAGGTATCGGCCAGGACACCTGCGACAGCCGGAACCGTAGCCCAAGATGTCTGTACGGAATCTTTAAGCGGACCGGCCGGCAACATCGGCATAGCCTTCTCCCCCCGGTAAAGGATCGCTTGGTTGAAGGAATAGCCGGCTCCGTTGTTAGGCGCTATCCGGACATCCAAATTGATGGAGGGCGAAACGGACTGGATACCGATCCCGCCGATTCCGACAGGACATTTCTTATTGGTCTGGATACAGCGTCCCGTCACCCATTCGCGGACGGAAGAAGAGATGAAATAGTCGTCCGGTTCATTCGTCCGGCTCAACTTGAAAGGGGCGATCCATCCGCGTCCGGCATTCCCGAACTGCGCCTGCAAAAGACGCATCACCTTACCGGAATAATAACCGGCCTGTATGTGGGAATCGCCTAAATGGACGATCGTCAATACGGTATCCTTCCCCGCCCTGAGCGAATCCAGTCCGGCAAAGAAGGGCTGTAACGAAGAGGGTGACTGGATCGAATCGACCTCCTTCCCGATCGAATAAATGCGGGAAGGGAGCGGGATCGTATCGAGGCCCCCCTGTTCCCTCGCCCCGCGCGGGCCCGCCAATTTTCCTTTTGCTCCGACGGCACTGACGGCCATCAAAACTAGGCAAGCCGACAGATTAACGAGCCACTTTGTCTGCTTCATCATAAAACTCCTTTTCTAATAATATGGCTTTCAACAAGGCAGAAGCGATCTCTTTCCCTCCCCTGAAACTCAAATGTGTATAGTCTTTGCTGGCCCAGTTGTTTTCCACGAAGCGGACCATACTGTTCTCTCCTCCCATCGCCCCAAAGACATTCCAGAAAGCGACACCCGAGCGGCGGGCTGCCTGCCGCTGTGCGTGCAACAAGGCCAATACGGCGGGCATCGTTTCGAAGGTTCCGTCCACTTGCCGGCTCCTGTCCGAAACACCTAACATCAGGATATCGGCATCCGGAAAACAAACGCGTACGTGGCGTACGGCTTCTTCCATCCGTTTGGCGTACCAGCCATACTGGAGAACGCTGTCACTGACGATATTCAACCCGTACTGCAAAACGACCAGATCATAGGGGCGTATCTCGTTCAACTCCCTGCAACGGGCACTGTCCAGCCTTGAAAGGATCATCCCCGAATTGCCACGCAAGGAATAATTGTCCACGATCACCCCTGAATTATCTTCAAGCGCGACTCCGAGAGCACGGAAACCGGCCGTATCGGCAAAGCTGAAAGAGGCCTCCGTGAAGGTCCCTGTTTGTTCGTATTGCGTGATGACGGATGTCGGTTTCAATGTTTCGCGGATCGTGTCCTGCGTGCCGTTGCAAACCAAAGTCATCTGTGTGCGGGAATTCTTTTCATACAGGAATTTGAGGGAAGAAACCGCTTTCAACTCCGGATAACGGTCTGTCGTCTTAACCGAGATAGACGGCTTCTCTCCTTTCGGTTCGAACGTCATTCCGGAAAGTGTATACCGATGATAATGGTCCGTCAGCATAGACCAGGTAGTCCAGCCTTCTGCCTTTTGCTCGATCGTCGGACGGAACTGGGCGGCTACCGACATAACCGGAACGAAACCGACTCCGCGTCCTCCGAACTGCTCCTGCATTCCTGAACGGAAATCAGCCACCACGATATCGCCTTCGATAAACGAATCTCCCAAAAAGGCGATACGCACCGGACGACTCGCCTGCCTGCTATTTCTTAAAGTGGCAAAGAACCGCTTCAAACCGATATGGCCGACGGAGTAATCCTCGATACGCGTTCCCAGTGAATCGGCTCCCTTATCCGCATACATGACCTTATAAAGCGAATCGCGCAACGCAAGAGCGACGGAATCGATACCTGTCGTTTTCAGGATCGAATCGCGTATGGCGGCCGAATCTATCCGGATCGTATCCGGTTGTTCCAATTGCATACGCAAGGAATCCATAGACAGGGATTCAGGCTTTACCCTGAGATCGGAAAGCAAATCAACTTTTTTTATTTTCATGCCGAACAGCTGGTCCGGTAAGTAATAAAGCCCCAAACAGATACCTAACGCAATAAGTAGCAGGAGCAAAAGCCTGCCGAAATTATTATCTTTATTCATCTAATTCCTCTCTTTCGAAGCCACAAAGATAAGAAACAAACGCAATTTATTACAAACTCGGCCGTTTCATATTTATATTATATGTTCGTTACTTTTGGCTTGATCCAAAAGTAACCAAAAGATCAAGGCTTAAGCTGCTTCG
>OIXH01002206.1_pt1 | contig 19897 bp, 22 predicted proteins | sample 1587741 | NCBI WGS metagenome assembly OIXH01 (sample SAMEA3888916, study PRJEB22519) | human gut metagenome | biome: human gut; feature: human-associated habitat; material: faeces | place: Denmark | collected 2011 | reverse complement strand
TTTCAAGCTCCTTGACGATGTCTTGAAGCGTAGGAAGTCCCGTGCCGGTCTCCTCTGCGATACCTTTAAGACCCACGCCGTTCACCTTAGCGCGAACTATCTCGCTGTTGCCAAGTTCCTCGGAGGTTATCCCGCACTTATCGAGCAGTATATTCGCGGCATTATAGCTTTCCGGGTGAATACCCGTGTTGTCAAGAACATTTTTTCCTCCGGGCACGCGCAGAAATCCCGCGCACTGCTCGAACGCTTTCGCGCCCAACTTGCTGACCTTCAAAAGCTGCTTTCTGTCGGTGAACGCGCCGTTTTCCTCGCGGTAAGCAACTATATTCTTCGCAACGGCGCTATTTATTCCCGAAATATAAGACAAAAGCGAATATGAAGCAGTGTTGAGATCAACCCCAACAGAGTTTACGCAATCCTCAACAACTCCCTTTAAAGCCTCGTCCATACGTGCTTTGGGCATATCGTGCTGATATTGCCCTACTCCAATTGCTTTCGGGTCTATCTTAACGAGCTCGGCAAGCGGGTCTTGCAGTCTGCGGGCTATAGAAACCGCCGAACGCAGACTTACATCATACTCCGGGAACTCCTCCGCAGCAAGCTTTGAAGCGGAATAAACGGATGCGCCTGCCTCAGACACGACCATATACGATACCTTTTCGGGTATCGTCCTTAGCAGATCGGCTGTGAACTGCTCCGTTTCCCGCGAAGCTGTGCCGTTGCCTATGGCTATTGTCGAAACATGGTGCTTCTCTATCGCTCTTGCTACCACCTGTTTTGCTTTTTCCGCTTCTCCCTTTGAACGCGTTAAGTAGATTATAAATGTATCAAGCACCTTTCCCGTGCTGTCCACTACCGCGCACTTGCAGCCGTGAGCGTATCCCGGATCAAGACCCAGTGTAACCGTGTCCTTGACGGGCGGCGCCATCAAAAGCTGACGCAAATTAGAAGCGAACACCTTTATAGCGCCCTCCTGCGCGTTCGCGGAAAGCTCGGCGCGTACCTCGCGTTCCACGGACGGGAAGATAAGGCGCTTATAGCTGTCCTCGCACGCTGCGCGAACCAACTTGCCACACTCGGAGCTGTTTTCCGTAAATTCGCGCACGCACATGCTTTCTCCCTCTCCCTCGGGCAAAGAAACAGAGACTTTTAACTGACCCTCTTTTTCGCCGCGGTCAAGCGCCAAGGTCTGATGTCCCGCAAGACGGCTTACGGATCCGCTAAACTCAAAATAATTCTTATATACCTCGTTTGAATCCTCGGCAGCAGCCGCGGAGGTTATCGTACCCTTGCGGAAAATAAGCTCACGCAGCTTTTTACGCAGCTCAGCGCTGTCGGACAAGTCCTCGGCAATTATGTCCATAGCGCCCTGAAGAGCGTCCTCGGCTGTCGCAACTCCCTTTTCCTCATCGATAAACTTCTCCGCTTCCCGATTGGGAACGGTATCGGCTTTCTGCTCCAAAAGTATCTTCGCAAGCGGCTCCAGACCTTTCTCACGAGCAACCGAGCCGCGAGTTTTACGCTTCGGCTTGAACGGGCGGTAGATGTCCTCCACCTCGACAAGCGTCATTGCCTTTTCGATAGCAGCAGAAATTTCTTCGGTCATCTTCTCCTGCTCGGTTATGGACGCGGAGATCTCCTGCTTGCGCTTTTCAAGATTGCGGAGATACGTAAGCCTGTCCGAAAGCTCACGCAGCACGGTATCGTCCAAGGAGCCTGTCTGCTCCTTGCGATAACGCGCTATAAACGGTATCGTCTTATCATCGTCTATAAGAGATACCGTGTTGTCTACCTGTTCTTGCCGCAAATTGAATTCCTTTGCGAGAATTTGATTTATGTTCATTTTGCACCTCATGAATATTTTGAATTAGCCGACTCGATACTTCCGATCGGAAATTCTTCATACTTTTTTATTATATCATATTTTAAAATAATTTTCAAGTACGGATTGATATTTTATTGAAAATATGTTATAATGGATCTATATTTATATAAGGAGCAAAAAAAATGGAAAAAGCAAAAACCGCGCTTTCACAGTTTATAAACGCCGTTATCGGCGGAATGATGATAGGAATAGGCGGGTGCGTATCACTGTCATGCGATAACAAATATGTCGGCTCGGCGCTGTTCTCGCTGGGACTGTTCGCGATAATACAATTCGGCTATGGGCTGTATACGGGCAAGATAGGATATGTTCCCTTGCGAAAGCCGGCGTATCTGCTTGAATGTCTGTTCACGCTGCTGGGAAACACCGCGGGAACGTTTATTGACGCGATCCTTCTTCGGCAAACACGCGTTTTCGCCGCAATATCCGAAAAGGCGGCGGCTTCCGTTGATGTAAAGACGGGTGATTCGCTTATAAGCGCCTTTATTCTCGCGATATTCTGCGGCATTTTGATGTTCACCGCCGTAGACAACGCGCGGCTTTCAAACGCGAACGGCGGTCACGTTGAGAAAACGATAGGCACTATGCTTTGCATTATGGTATTCATTCTCTGCGGCTTCAACCACTGCATAGCGGATATGTTCTACATATTCCTTTCGGGGAGCTTAACACAAACCGCGGCTTATCTTCCTATCGTTATTCTGGGAAATTCGGTTGGCGGTATGCTGTTCCCGCTGCTGAAAAAACTGACCGACAAGCCGTTTGAAAAGCAATGACAAATTCCCCGCCGGCGGCGAGGAAATAAGACTTATACAATAAGCTCTCCCTTTCGGGGGAGCTTATCGTTTTATGCGGAATACAGTCACTTGACCTCCACTATTGTGATATTGTCGCTCGCAACCTCGACCTCGGAAAGCAGCGCGTTCTTGATCTTGGCAGCGCCCGCCGCGTCAAGTCCGTTGGTCTTAACGATAATATTCGCGCCGCTGTCGCTCAAATAGCACAGCGCGTCCGCAAAGCCTTGCGCTTTCAGCATTGTTTCTATCTTGGATTCACTGTTCATACGGTCGGAGAGCGTTTTGGCGTTCTTTTCAACGACGGTAAGTTCGTCCTTGGTCATATCGCCGCCCTGATACATTCCCGCAAGCACTTCTGCCGCTTCGTCTCGGCTCTGCTGCTTGTCAAGACGCGCTTTTGCGAAATAAGCTTCTCCGTCCGACAGATTATCCGAAACAAACGAGGTGTCACCATAATTCGCGCTTGCCGAAACACTTCCGGAAGTGGTATCCTGTTTATTCGGATTAACGGAAGCCGGCTTCTTACCCGAACCTATAGCGAAATTAACAGCAACTGCCGCTCCGAGAAGAACGGTAAGCGACGCTATCACGATCTGCTTTTTCCCAATGATTAAATTCAACCTTTTCATAACTTACTCCCTTCATTCGGTCACATATACCCTTGAGATACCTATATTCAGCGCTTTGGCAACGGTATTTGCCACTTTTTCCCGTATCACCGGGTCATTCGCGCCGCCGCATACTACTGCCGCTCCGCGAACCTTTGGCTGAACAGTGCCGACACGCAGCGGCTCCTTTCCCGAACCCGCGAGCACGACCTCGGTTTCCTGCGCGGCGTTTTCCAAACTGACGTCAGATTCGCTTTTTGTATTGATCTCGGTCTTTTCGTCTTTTTCAAAAAGCGTCTGCGACGAACGGTCGAGCGTCACCATTACGCTCACCGCGCCCACACCCTCGATTCTGCCAAGCAGCTCTTCAAGTCGCTGCTCCAGCGTTTGCTCGATTTCCGCTGCGTCCTCGGACGTTTCGTTTAGAGCGGCGCTTGACGCGTTTTTCGTGCCGTGCGTTACCGAACTCAACAGCAGCAAAACGATCACCGCCGCCATGCTGAATATCAGTATCTTTTTTCCCTTTTCACCTGCAAATAGGCTTTTCCATGTCATTTCAACTGCCTCACTCCTTTACTTCCGTCACGATCTCGATATCCGGTGAAAGCTCGCCGTTCAGAACGTCTGCCGCCGCTTTTGCCGCCGCTTGTTCTCCGGTTTCAAATACAAGCTCTACCTGTGTAATATCTATGCTGTACAAACCCGAAATATTAACGATAACGTGAATTTCTTTTGGGTAAATTCCGCGCTCGTTAAGCATTGCGTATATCTTGTCCGACAATTCCCCGCAAATCTGCTGCTTCAGCTCCTCGTTGACGTTCGAGGATATCTCAAAACCGTATCCCTCCGCTTCCGTAATGTACCTTTCCGTATCTATTTTCAGGTCAGCACCTTTAAGCGCCGTTATCCCCGTCAGCAGAAACACTCCCGCCACAAGCAAAGATAGCTGCTTTGAGAATTTGTTTTCGGGCACCAGCATCCGAAACAGGGCGCTGCTTAGAACTGCTATGCACATCGTTGTCAGAAATCCCATAGTTTTTACTCTCCCTAAGCCGCACAATGTAAGCTCTGATTTATCCCGCATAGCCTGTCATGCCAAGTGTAATCGCCGCGGCAATGGTATTCAGCAGCAAAACGCTGAAGGTTATCGCTATGATTATCGTTATCACTGCGCCGCAGCTCTTTAGCAGAGCGGTAAGCTCCTTAAGTCCGAACATCTCCGCCATATTCTGCGCCAAAAGCGCCGCCAGCTTATAGCATAACAGGCTTGCCAAAACAGGCAGTATAACTGCTGCGGCAGCGATTATCCCATACACTCCCACGCTGCTTTTAAGTATCCCCAATCCGGTTTGCAGCGTATTCACCGAATCCGAGATCGTACCGCCGATTATCGGCACTCCCTGCGATACCGCAAACTTCGCCGCCTTTATCGCGGCGTTGTCGGAAGCTGCGGAAACGGCGGTCTGCAATGACAAAACGCCCATAAAGATCGTCATTATCAGCGTAAGCCCCCACATGATAAGCTTTTTGACAAGCTCGCCCAACTTGTCCATTTTAAGCTGCGGATGAACCGCACCCGCCGTCGATAACCCAAGTATAGCACCGCAAAGAGGTGCGAGAAAGTTCGCCGAAAGCTGCGAGAAAAGCTGTGTACAGCCCAGTATCGACGTGTTTACCGCAGCGGCTGTCATAGTATGACCCAGCGCAGCCGATATTCCTGTCAAAACGGGAATAAACACAAGCATAAAATTTGCCGCCGCACCGATAGCCGCAAGTGAGCTTTCCAACATCTCGTACATCGCACCCGCCGCTATTCCCGCTCCACACAGTACTCCCACCGCCGAAAAAATTCCCTTTAAATTGCCCTCGTTCGATATGCTCTCGGAAAGTGCACAAAACAGTACCACTCCGCAAAGCCCCAACAGCATACGCAAGGGTCTTGTCGCCTTGCTTTTCAAAAGATCCCAAAAACTTCCCACTGCTTCCGAAAAGGAAAATATTTTCGGAGAATCAGGCGTTATTTCCTCGCTTTCGAGATATCCCAATGTATCATCGGGCAAAGCGCTTTCAAGCTGTTCTCTGCCGTAATCAAAATCTTCGGCGGCGGCTTTCGCTCCGCAAAGCATAAACGCCAATGCGGCAAGCAGTACAACAAAAAACTTCCTCATATTTTTTCCTATCCGCTCATCATAGATGTGATAAGCCCAGCAAGCTGTGTGAATACGGGCAGCGACAGAGCCGCTATAGATACCCGTCCCGCAAGCTCCAGCTTTGAACCAAGCGCCGATTCACCCGCGTCGCGGGCGCAGTCCGCCGAAAGCGTTGTGACATAGCTTATCACAAGCGCTTTAAGCAGCACCTCCGTAAAATCGCCGCTTATCCCCGCAGAATCGGCAAGCTCGCCTATCGCTTTCACCGAGGGCGACAGCAGCTTTACTGCTGATATCAGTATCATCACGCCCGCGGCGATGTTTACGAAAACCGCGCTTTCGGGCTTTAACTGTCTTACGATAACGCACAAAACGACTGCCATAAGCCCAAAACCGCACAGCTTTACTATTTCCGTTACCACAACCCGAACACGTCCTTTATCGTTTCAAAAAGCGACTGAATATACGGTATCAGCATCATAAGCACGATGATCAATCCTGCAACATTCAGCATGACTGCCTGCTCATCATGGTCGGTCTTTTTTAGTATAAGGTTCAGTATCGCGACTATAATACCCACTGCGGCTATTTTGAAAAGCATATCTATTTCCATAGTTATCCTCTTAAATCATCATTATCGCCGCGCCTATTCCGCACAGCGTTCCTACTTGGAACAAAGCCTTGCCACGCTTTGAATACTCCATATCGGCAGCGGCTTTCAGCGCGGCGAACTCCGATTTACAGCGCTCCAACAATCGAAGCGCCCCCTCTTTATCGGAATTGCCCAGCGTCCTGCCAAGTTCACGCAGCAACACCGTTTCCTCGCGTTTTGGCGGAAGCGTTTCGCAAGCCTTTTCCCATGCCGAACGCAGATCGCCGCTTTCGCTTTTAAAATCGTTTACAAGTCTTGCGAACCCGCCGTTTTCACACTCCAGAAGCTCGTCCGAGGTAAGCGCGGCACAGCGCACTCCTATTGAAAAGCGCTCCAGAAGCGACGATATTTCTCCCAAAAAGACCGCGCGGTCGCGAAGCTCGCGGCTGCGGCGATATCCTTCAAACGCACACACAAAAAACGCCAATGCCGCTGCTGCTATTCTCAAAACACCCATAACCGTCACCCGTTTTCCCTGTATTCAAGCATTTTTTCGCGCTCGCCGAGCACCAGAACACTCTCAAAAAGCGGTACAAGTCCGCACGTTGAGGGTCGCCGCTGTAATTCGGTCAAGCTGCCCGCGTGTGCCGATGCTATTACTTTTACTCCGCAGAACACCGCCTGTTCTACTGCAGCCGCATCATTGCCTATCTCATCGCATATAATTATCTCTGGGCTTAGACTACGCAGCGCAAGCATTATACCCTCGGACTTTTCAGCGCCGCACAGCACATCGGTATTCAGACCAACGTCAAGCATCGGAGTGCCCCGAACGCTGCCCGAAAGCTCGTTGCGACTGTCTATCAAAACTACTCGATGACGCTCTCCAAGCTGTCTCGCAAGGTCGCGCAGTAGGGTCGTTTTTCCGCAAAGCGGCTTACCCGCCAGCAGCAGCGAACGCAGTCCGTTTGAAAAAACGCGTTTATAGACCTCATCGGAGCAGCCGTATATCTGATGAGCTATACGGATATTCAGACCCGAAATATCCTTAAACGAAGTGATCTTACCGTTTTTGGTGACCGCAGTCCCGCAAATCCCGACTCGATGACCGCCGTCAAGAGTCACGAAACCCTGCGCTATCTCCTCCTCGAAGCTGTACACCGAATATCGGCATATCTCCGCGAAACAATCCGCGATCTCCTCCGCCGTAAAGACTGTTGAACAGGTTTTCATTTCTCCGCAAACGCTCACCGAAACGCTCGGTCTTCCTGCCCTCAAACGTATCTCTGCTATCTGTGAGAGAGGTTCGGTTATACGAATTTTGTCTATGCTCTTAAGCGGCAATGTAAGTGCCTTTATCATTTTCTTCCCCCGCTTTACTTGTCCGATTTGGTAAATTCTATGCGGCAAACCGGGAAATTAGAACACAGAAAAAAGCCCCTCCAAAAAGGGGCTTCAGCTTGTAGAAAAGAATGTTTTTCGTTATCTCGCCCGCTCCGCGAGGGAGAGAACGATGTTATAAAGCTCTTTCGCGCCGTAACAAATAAACAAAACAGATTTTATACAATATAATTTTTTCTGAAATAAAGCGGAAAACTAATCCGCAAACATCTCCGTGGAAAGATAACGTTCGCCCGTATCGGTGAGCAATGCGACTATTATCTTACCCTTATTTTCGGGGCGCTTGGCGAGTTCTATGGCTGCCCATGCTGCGGCACCCGAGCTTATGCCGACAAGCACTCCCTCGGTGCGTGCTATGCGCCTGCCCGTTTCAAGAGCCGCATCATTCTCCACTTGTATTATTTCGTCATATATTTTGGTATCCAGAATTTCGGGAACGAACCCCGCACCTATGCCCTGCAGTTTATGAGGACCTGCCGCTCCTCCCGAGAGAACCGGACTGGACTTCGGCTCGACAGCAACGATCTTAACATTCGGATTTTTTCCCTTGAGCGCTCTGCCAACGCCTGTTATCGTGCCGCCCGTACCTACTCCCGCAACGAAAATATCTACCTTGCCGTCGGTATCGTCCCATATCTCAACACCTGTGGTCGCTTCATGCGCGGCGGGATTTACGGGATTTACAAACTGTCCCGCGATAAAGCTGTTCGGTATCTGTCGGGCAAGCTCCTCCGCCTTTTCGATGGCGCCTGTCATTCCCTTGGAACCGTCCGTAAGCACCAACTCCGCGCCATACGCCTTCATAAGGTTACGGCGCTCCGCGCTCATCGTTTCGGGCATTACGATGATTATTCTGTAACCGCGAGCCGCCGCTATCGACGCAAGACCTACTCCCGTATTGCCGCTTGTCGGTTCGATTATTACGAAACCGGGCTTCAATCTGCCTGTTTTCTCCGCGTCCTCTATCATCGCCCACGCAACCCGATCCTTTGCGGAACCTGCCGGATTAAACAGCTCCAGCTTCACCAAAACGGCTGATTCCAGTTTCTCCTCGCTTTCAATATGGGTAAGCTCCAGCAAAGGCGTCTTGCCGATGAGCTGGTCAGCGGAGGTGTAAATATGGGACATAACGATTCTCCTTTTCTTCGATCACGTCAGTTTGCTGCTGCTTCTATTATATGATGCGCCCGGAGGCGGAACAGCCGCCGCGGCAACATCGAAAGTCCGTATGGCCTGCGCGGCGCTGCGTTCCCATGGTATGCCCTCCCTTTGACAATTTACTACTAGTCTGGTAGGTTTAATACGTTATAGCACCGGCGGCGGGATTTGTCAACAGAAAATTTCAGTGGCTGCATCTCACGCACCACCGGCGCTGCCCGGCATAGAATGGGAACGGAGAGGGATTCTCCGTATTTTTTGTGACAGGAGGTCACAGGTCTTATGAGTATACATCTCCGTCATGCTGCCGCCTGCTATCAGGCCCCCGACGGGGAGGTGGAGGCGGTACGCGACGTATCCTTTGACGTGGCGCAGGGGGAGTTTGTCAGTCTGGTGGGGCCATCCGGCTGCGGCAAATCCACGCTGCTGGGTGCTATCGCCGGGCTGGAGACACTGTCTGGCGGCACCGTCGAGGTAGCGGGCGTACCCGTAACAGGGCCGTCCCGCCGCGTGGGATTCATGCCGCAGCGGGATCAGCTGTTTGAGTGGAAAAGCATCTGGGACAACGTGACGCTGGGTCTGGCGGTGCAGCGGGAGAGAGGGAGCGCCGCCTATGACCATGTGGCGGAGCTGCTGGCGCGCTACGAGCTGGCGGGCTTCGCCAAAAAGCGTCCCTGCCAGCTGTCCGGCGGAATGCGGCAGCGCTGTGCGCTGATCCGCACGCTGGCCACCGATCCGGAGATCCTGCTGCTGGATGAGCCGTTTTCCGCGCTGGACTACCAGACCCGCCTTGCGGTGTCGGCGGACATCTGGCGCATCATCCGGCAGGAGGGCAAGACCGCCCTACTGGTGACCCACGACATCGCGGAGGCGGTGAGTATGTCCGACCGGGTGGTGGTGCTGTCCGCCCGCCCCGCCGTGGTGAAAACGGTGCTGGATATGGGGCCGCTGCGGGGGCTTCCGCCGCTGGAGCGGCGGAATACGCCGGAATTCCACCGATATTTCGATCTGATATGGAAGGAGCTGGATGTGCATGGCTGATACCCCGCTGTCCCCACGCCGGCTGGCGTATCTGGCCGCCGTCCGGCGGCAGAAGCGCCGCATCCGCATCTGGCAGGTCGCGCTGCTCGTCGGGTTGTTCGGGTTCTGGGAGCTGAGCTGCCGCGCCGGGCTGTCCGACGGATTTCTGGTCAGCTGTCCCAGCCGCATGGCGGCCACGTTCTGGTCGCTGTGCCGTTCCGGACAGCTATGGCGTCACATCGGCGTGTCCTGTCTGGAGACGGTGGCGGGCTTCACCGTCGGTACGCTGCTGGGTACGGCGGTGGCGGTGCTGATGTGGTGGTCGGATACGACGGCGCGCATCCTCGACCCCTATCTGGTGGTGCTGAATGCCCTGCCGAAAACGGCGCTGGGGCCTATCTTCATCGTCTGGATGGGCGCTGGTACGGGAGCCATCGTCACCATGACGCTGGCCATTTCGCTGATCGTGACGATCCTGAATATGTACACGGGCTTCCGTGCCACCGACCCGGAGAAGGTGCGCCTGATGCGCACGCTGGGAGCCACACGGCGTCAGATCCTGTGGATGCTGGTGTTTCCCGCCAACTGTCCCACCCTGTTCTCCACCCTGAAGGTGAATGTGGGTCTTTCGTGGGTGGGCGTCATCATGGGCGAGTTTCTTGTCTCGCGTGCCGGTCTGGGCTATCTCATCGTCTACGGCTCCCAGGTGTTCAACATGGATCTGGTGATGACCAGCGTGCTGATCCTGGCGGCAGCGGCGGTGCTGATGTACCTGCTGGTGCTGCGGGGAGAAAAAATATTGAACGACTATTGGGGGGTACGAGCATGAAGAAACTGCTGACATTTTTCTGCCTTGCCGCCCTGCTGCTGCCGGTGCTGCTCACCGGCTGCGGCAGCGGCGGAGAGCAGGCCGCGTCCGTCACCGTCCGGCTTAACGAGGTGACCCACTCCGTATTCTATGCGCCGCAGTATGTGGCCATGAAGCAGGGGTTCTTTGCCGATGAGGGACTGGAGGTGGAGCTGACCAACGGCGGCGGCGCGGATAAGGTCATGACCGCCGTGGTGTCCGGCAGCGCCGATATCGGCTTGGCAGGGCCGGAGAGCTGCATCTACATTTACAACCAAGGCAAGGACGATCACCCGGTGATCTTCGCCCAGCTCACCAAGCGGGACGGCTCGTTTCTGGTGGGACGCGCCGGCGGCAGCTTCTCGTGGGACGATCTGCGGGGCTGCACGGTCATCGGCGGCCGCAAGGGCGGCGTACCGGAGATGACGCTGGAGTATGTGATGAAGCAGAACGGCGTCGTTCCGCAGGTGGACGCGGTGGTGGATACCTCCGTGCAGTTCAACATGATGGCCGGCGCCTTTACCGGCGGGCAGGGGGACTATGTGACGCTGTTTGAGCCCACCGCCACCGAGGTGGAGCGGGCCGGACACGGCTATGTCCTCTGCTCCATCGGGGAGGAGTCCGGCGAGATCCCCTACACCGCCTATTTTGCCAGTCAGAGCTATATGGAGGCTCATCCTGATGTGGTGCAGGGCTTCACCAACGCCATTGCCCGCGCCCAGCGGTGGATCACCGAGCACACCGACCGGGAGGTGGCGGAGGCCATCTGCGAGCAGTTCCCCGACACGTCCCTCGACGTGCTGGAGGCTGTCACCGCCCGCCACCGGCAGATCGACGCGTGGAACACCGTGCCCATGATGCAGCAGTCCGCGCTGGAACGGCTGGAGACGGTGATGACAGAGGCCGGCGAGCTGCAAAGATCCGACTGGGTGGACTTTGAACAGCTGGTGGACAACAGCTTTGCGGAGGCGGCTGTGGCCCGGCTGGGATAGCTGGCATCAAATTAAAGGAGGGACGCGCCGGGCGCGTCCCTCCTTTGCGTATTTGCGCAGGCCGAGATCGATGATATAGCAGAGGGAATAACGGAATCGAATGTGCGGGCAGCAAAAAGCGCCGTCTCGGGATCACTCCCAAGACGGCGCTTTTCTGTTGCGGATCAGCGCGAACACTTCACGACGAAACCGCCGCTGAAGAAATAGGTGTTCGTCCAATACCTGTTTGGTGGAGTATCCCCATCAAAATCCGAACTCAGTGCCGACGCGATCTCGTCAAGTGAAATTGTCTGCGTCCCATGTTGATAGTTGTAGGTCAAGACCAGCTTATCATCGAACACATACACGGCGTTTACAAATGTATCAATCAGGCGTTTCTGAAACTCACGGTTTGCTGGATCGCCATGACGGAACTGCTCAAACCATGCCGTCATCTGTTCGCGGGTCAGCTTTGGCTTTTGCCATCGCGGGAGCATGGCGGTTCTTCTCCATGCGTTCCTGCACACGGTTGAACAGTTTTTCCGGAACGATAGCAGGAACGCCGCCCTCAATCACAACGTCCTGATAGCGATACTCGCCAATATATTTGCGGTTTTTCAGCAGAGAGCTGAAACTATTGATATTGCGCTTCTGGCCTTTATCCTGCAGTTTCTGTCCAACAATTACGGCAACGATTGGGGCAATAAGAACTGTGGCTACATTAATTGCTGTTTGAAAGATTTCAAGTTTTGACATTACGTAATCCTCCGTACATGTAAATTCTTATATTGGTGAAAGTCCTTTCCTGTGTCGGCAGGACTAAATTTTTGTCCAACTCCACAAGCATCCGAAGTGCAAGATGTTTGACTGCGGTGTGCTGCAACCGCGCTTTCGAAAGGAGGTCGCAGCAAATAACAAAATAATACTCAACGGGATAGCACCGGTACTGTACCACCCATGAGCGGGACAATACCGGTGCTTGTGGCGCAGCCAAGCGGCAGGCATTTTCTATGAGGAAAAGGACGTGGAGCAGCACCCCTCCGAGGCTGCTGCGCTGAGCCGTGCCGCATGGCGGCCAACGGACTGAACGGCAACGGGGGCAAGGTGGAAAAGAGCGGCGGCAGGCCTTGCTGCTGTTTGCCTGAACCATGGCATAAGTTGGCAAGCCTCCTTGCGAAAGTACCGGCACCTGCACGAAATGCCATCAAATATAGCTCTGAGCATTCAAAAAAACAGCCCGCAAGGAGCAACGGTCTGTGCCGCCTACTCTGCGGTCTGCACTTGCAAATCGCCGTAAATTGTGATAAAATATTCTTATAAGGTCAGGTTGCCGATACCTTTCCTGCAAATCCTGCAAATCCTGCAAACTCTAACTCGGCATAGGAGCTGCTATGATGAAGAAGTGTCAGGCGGATATCGCCTATGAATATCTGAAGGAAGCCATTATCAACAAGGTCTTCTTCCCGGGAAATCGCCTGATTGAGGAAGACCTCGTTCGGGAAACCGGCGTAAGCCGCACTTCTGTTCGCACGGCGCTGAACCGACTGCGCTATGAGGGGATTGTCGAGGGCACCCCCAACCGAGGCATGATGGTGACACGGTTCCATCCCAACGACATTAAGAGCGTCTTTCAGATCCGTGAGAGTCTGGAGGTCGGCGCCTTTTCTCTTGCCATTGAGCGAATATCGCCGGCTGCTGTTGACCGTATGCGCGAGTATAACGGAGAACTACGCAAGGTTTCTGAAAACTTTTCCATCAGTGATTTTGTGAAATATAACCGGGCCTTCCACTGGGAAATCGCCTTGGCCAGCGGCAATCGATACTACCAGAAATATCTGGATGAGGTGTACAATACGATCGCCGTATGTCTGCTATTCTATAATTCCTCCATGGATGACCAGCGCTCCGTGAAGCTACACGAGGATTTAATCCGCGCCATAGAGGAAAAGGATTTTACGGCAGGCAAGCAGGCCATTATCGCGGATAATTATGTCGCCGTGGAGGATTCCGGTTTTACTGGCTGATTTTTTTCAATACCGCGCAAAAAAGGCATCCCGCAAGGGATGCCTTTTTTAATCTTGATGGGTTTATTCCGCTTTCCAGTCGGGATAGTAGCGATCCCAGCCGCAACGGCTCACCGTGGGGGGCGTGCTGCTGAATGTGCGGTCGACTACCACATCCACCAGCGTGGGGCCATCGTAGGCCAGCGCTGCCTCCAGTGCCGGACGGATCTCCTCAGGACGCTCCACGCGGAAGGACTTGATGCGGAAGCCCTCTGCCATCTTGGCATAATCCGGCACATACACCTCGCCGTCATCATAGCAGAACTCGGTGAGGATCGAGCGGCCCTCGTAATACTGCCGCTGCAGGCCCCATACGGTGCCGTAGGACGAGTTATTCACCACGATCCAGGTGATAGGCAGGTGATACTCTGCGGCAGTGGCCAGCATACTGCTGTGGATCAGGAAACCGCCGTCTCCCTCCACGGACACGACCTTTCGGTCGGGGCAGCCTACGGCAAAGCCAAGAGCCTGCGCCAGAGACGTGCCGATGAGGTCCATACCGTAGCCGTAGTAGGCACTTCTCGGCTCATCGTGACAATAGTAGTTTCTCGCGCAGATCGCCGCGCCCACCTGTACGCCGTTCTTGGGGAATACCTCCTCCAATTCCTTGACGAAGCGGAAGGGGTTGATGGGATAACTGTCACTGTTGCGGTACTCCGCCATCTCGGCGAAATACTCCGCGCGGCCCTTGGCCACGTCGGCTTTGACATTGTGGTCAAAGGTGCGGTTCTCGGCCTTGATGAGCTCGATCAGCTCCTGCAAAACACTCTTGGGATCTCCGTGGATACCCACCTCAATGGGATACACGCGGCCCAGCTCGCGGGGATCCGTGTGGACATGGATGATCTTCGTCTTGTCCATGTTGTAGGTATCGCCCATTTCCCAGGCACCGGTTTCATCCTCGTCAAAGCGGTTGCCCAGCGTGATCACGACATCGGACCGCCAGCAAAGCTCGTTGGCGCACTTGTTGCCCCAGCCGCCTACGCGACCGGCGTAATAAGGATCGTTTCCGCCGATGATGCCCTGTCCCATTGCCGCAGTACCCACAGGCGCATCCAGCAGCACGGCCAGCTCTTTTACCTCTTCGCAGGCATCGGACACCACGGCGCCTACGCCGCAAACGATCATGGGATGCTCGGCATCCACGAGGAGCTTAGCGGCCCGCTCCACAGCAGCGCGGCTGCCGCGGGGACGGTCAACAATGGCGTGCTCCTTCAGACGGTAATCACGATTCATGTCCTCTGCGGAAATCTCCTTGGCCTGTACGTCCACAGGGATGTTGATCATGACCACGCCGGGCCGGCCACTCATGGCGGTCGTATAGGCTCTTGCCACGGTCATGGGGATCTGCTCGGCGTGTACCACCCGATATACCCGCTTGGCAAAGCCGCGGTACAGAGACGCCTGATCCATATCCTCGCAGATATCCAGCTCCTCCTCGGCGCCGTAACCGGCCTGATAGGTGGGGATATCACCGCAGATCACGATAACGGGACTGTTGGACATGGCCTGCTCCACTACGCCGGGGATGGCCTGCATCATGCCGGGGCCGTTGGTCACCAGCAGTACGCCGGGCCGACCGGTGGCCTTAAAATATCCGCCTGCCGCCGAAGCACCGACAGATTCATCGTGAATGATGATCCCCTGGATGCCGTAAGTATCCTTTGCCTTGTAAAGGCCGTCGCAGATGGCGAGGTTGCCGTGGCCGCCCATGCCGAAGATGTGCTTTACACCCAGTTCGGCAAGGCACTTCATTAACAGGTCAGAACCTTTGAACTCAGACATATTACTCTCCTTAAATTTGTACGAAAATTTATTCTGTTCGTGATAAATCACGGTGTCACATGACAAAACCGGTGATGAGATAGAGTACAGCCGCAACGCCGGCGCTGATGAGCGCATAGGGGAGCTGTGTGCGGAAATGCTTAACGTTGTCGCAGCCGCTGAAGGCGGAGGCCATGACGGTGGAGTCGGAAATCATGGAGCAATGGTCACCCATAATAGCGCCGGACAGCATAGCCGCTACCAGAATATTCAGGGGGATCACACTGGCGGTAGCCATGGGGACAACGATGGGGATTATAATGGCAAAGGTACCCCAAGAGGATCCGGTTGCAAAGGCCATCAGAGCGCCGGTGACGAATACCAGTGTGGGAACGATGGCGTTGGGGATGTGTGCCGCCGTGATGCCGGAAATGAAAGCGCCGATATTCAGCTCGCCGCAGATGCCGCTCAGGCAGAAGGCAAAGACCAGCAGCATAGCCACGGGGATCATTTCCAGGATACCCTGCCCGCAGGCCTTGACGGCCTCGCCGTACTTCATGCCGGCGAAGATCATGCACATGATAATGGTCACCACGTTGCCGATGAGCATCGCGTAAAACACCGAGGTGGACGTGTCACCATCGGCGAAAACGCCCTTTCCGGTGATGAGCTGACCACCGATGACGCAGGCAATGATCACCAAAATGGGGAGAACAACGAGCCAGGGAGTCGCGGTCTTTGTATCATGCGCCTGCTCCGTTTCATCGGCCGTAACGACGACGGCGTTCTCGGCCTCCTTCATACTACCGATGTTCCAGTTCTTGAAAATGACGACCAGACAGACCACCAGCGCGATGACGCAGTAGAAGTTAAAGGGAAGTGCTTTGATCATGACGCCCATGGTGTCCGAAATGCCCAGCGTAGCCAGCAGGCCGATAATATAGGCACCCCAGGAGTTCAGAGGCAGCAGCGCGCACATGGGGGAGGCGGTAGAGTCCACCAGATAGGCGACCTTTTCGCGAGAGTAGCCATAGTTGTTGGCCAGCGTCTTACCGATGGTGGCGGTAACGGCCTCAGAGGTGTACTGGTCAAAGAACAGAACCACACCGATGAGCCAGGTCAAAAACTGCGCCTTGGCGGGCGTGGTGATTTTGGCTTTCTTCTGTAGCCACTGAATCAGGCCGTTTACGGCGCCGGAAACCTGCATGAGCTTGATCATGCCGCCGATCAGCGTGGCGAACAGGATGAGCTTCACGTTCCATGCGCTGGACACAACGGCGATCAGCTTGTCAAACGACATCCCGAGACCGGCCAGAGGGTTGCCTCCGGCCAGAATGATGCAGCCGCTGAAAATACCGACGAACATACCGACAAAAATCTTCTTTGTCGCGAGGCAAACGATAATCGTTAGAATCGTGGGAAGTAGAATGATCCAGGATTGACCCATAGTTTTCCTCCTCTAAGCATATCTTGTTTGTTGTTTGTGTAGTATCGCTGCGGTTTTGCAGGCCGTCCCTTTTTCCTGAGGGGGGACATTCTGCTGAGAACGCCGGAAGGGGTCGCGTCAAAGAACAGACCTTTTCAGCTTACCAGACCTTGATAAGCTCCTCCGGATCCGTCCATGCACGCTCCTGCTTCAGCGCGGTTTCAAGGAGCGTCAGCTTGCCGTCATAGCAGGTCATGCCCTTACGGAGATAGGGATTCTCCTCAATGGCTTTCTTGAAGCCCTTATCGGCGATCTGCAGAAGATAGGGCGAGGTCGCGTTTGCCAACGTCACAGACGCGGTTTGAGAGAACGCGGAGGGAATATTGTCTACGCAATAGTGCAGGATACCCTCCTCATAGAATACAGGATCGTCATGGGTGGTGCTGCGGCAGGTCTCCACAGCGCCGTTATCATCGCAGGCCACGTCCACGATCATGGAGCCCTGCTTCATGAGCTTCAGATCCTCCCGATAAATAATGTGGTCTTTTCGATCCTTTGCCCACTGGATCCCGTTGATGATGACATCGGATTCCTTCAGGCACTTTTCCAGATTGGCGCGGTTGGAGATCATGAAGCTTACATCGGGCAAATATTTCTTCGCCTCCAGCATCACATCCATGTTTACATCCAAAATGCGGACCTCGTTGCCCATGCCGCAGGCAAGCTCCGCAACGCCGATGCCGATGTTGCCGCAGCCCAAGCAGGTAATCACGGGGCGCTCCACGCCGGCTACGTTAGCCAGCAGCTTGCCGGGGCCGCCGTTGACGGCCTGCATATAATGCAGCGCTGCCAAGAAGCCGCCCTTGCCTGCCAGCTCGCTCATGGGCCGCAGCAGGGGGAATCGTCCGTTCTTGTCGGGGACATCCTCATAAGCCACTGCGGACACATGGCTGTCCAGCAGACAGTCCGTTTCGGCAGGATGTGCGTTGGAGTGGATGTAAGTAAAAAGGATCTTGTCCTTCTTCATCCACTTGAATTCCTGAGGAAACAGCTCCTTCACCTTATAATAGATATCGGACTCTCTCCACACTGTGTCCGCGTCTGCGATGATCGCTCCGGCGTCCTCATACTCTGCATCGGAAAAACCGCTGCCAGCTCCTGCTCCAGCCTCCACATAGACCGTGTGGCCATGGCGTGTGATCTCCTGTACGGTAGCCGGCACAGCGGATACCCGGTATTCGTTTTCTTTGATCTCCTTCAGAACACCGATTTTCACACAAATACACCTCCTAAAATAATACGTGACATCTCTGTCCACTAAATTGTATGCAATATCGAGCACGAAGTCAACCTCTTTTGTGCGCTTTGCCCATTTTTCGTAGGCATGAACAACGAAGCGCTGTCATTTTCGTGATTGTATACAATATTGGCTTTTACAGTTGACTTTTCATGCCGCTGTGACTAATATGAATAGTACGCCCAAGCGTATTCTGTGGATCTATGTGATCCAATTTTATTTCCGGAGGCTGAAACTATGAATCAATCACCGAAAATCGCTATTCTTCGTTGGGAAAGCGGGTTCGTTCCTCAGGGGCTCATGCAGTTGGAAACCATGGCAGGCAACAGCACCAACCCCGCGTCGTATCCCTTTCCGGTCCGTTTGGTGGAGGTAAAGGGCGCCTGCGTGGAAACCGTCATCACCCATCCCAGCAAGGAGCTGCTGCAACGTATGACCGCCATTTGCCGGCAGCTCAAGGAGGAAGGCATTCAGGCGGTTACCACCAGCTGCGGCTTCAACGCTATTTTCCAGAAGGAATTGGCCGACAATGCCGGCATACCTGTTTTCACCTCAGCGCTGCTGCAGGTACCGTTCGCGCAGGCAATGGTGGGCAGGAACCATTCCGTTGGTGTTATCACTGCCAACCGCGCCTCCTTGACCCGTGCACACATGGAGGCCTGCAACATCACGGACGATATGAATGTGTTTGTGATGGGACTTGAGGACGCGCCTCAGTGGCGCAAGATCTTTGATCAGCCGGATACGCCCTTTGATATGGACGCCGTCAGCGAAGAAATTCTTGGCGTAGCCCGGCGAGCGGCCAAGGAGCATCCGGATTTGGGCGCCATCGTGCTGGAATGCACCGACCTGCCGCCTTATGCCGCGCGTATCCGGCAGGAGCTGAACGTGCCTGTGTTTGATATCAATTCCTTGGTGGGATATGTCGCGATTTCCCTCTCAGAACTTCCTCTCTATTGAGAGAGGGTCTCTCCTGCTGTCGCAGGCACCCAAAACCATTCGGCGGATCAGCGCTCCCTTCGCATCAAATGCCCATCGCTCTCTGCCGCCGGTGCCGGTAGCAGCGTAACATACAATGCCCTCAGTTGCAACCAATACTGGTCAAAGGTTTGGCCGAGGATAAGCACATCGATAATCTTGTCGGCCACGATGTAACTTCTCTGCGTAAGCACCAGCAGATGATTGAAGCCGTTCTTGAAAATGCATTGAATATTGCACTGATTCAGGACACTGAGGAGGTTGTTGCTGTTACTGAGGATATGTTTGCTGAGGCTGAAATTGCCGTTCCGGGTGCAGTAAAGCATCGTGTTGGATTTTGATTTCAAGCCCGGCCTTCATTCTCAGCGTGAAGAAAGCTGAAAGGAGAAAGCCCTACGGCCCTTGTTCCTGTAATTGAAAAAATCAAAACCTCCAGCTAAGCCGGAGGTTTTGACTATGTATAGATTACTTGGTGATAGACAATTTCGGTTGCACGATCTCGGCAGGAATTCATCCGCCCGACCCATTCCATTTGGTCGTTGGCTTTCAGCGCTTCCGTAATGCCCTCTACATCTGCCATTTGCTTTACCAGCCGAAGAAAAAGCTCCTCCGCCTGTCGGTCAATGTCCGCAAGATAGGCGTTCAATTCCCCGCTGGTCAGCAGGTTGGCATATCGCACACGGCGATGCTCCTTGAGATAGCGGAGATGCCGCTGCCCCCATACCCCGATTGGCTGATATTCCTCCGGCTCATCATCCCCGGCAACCAAGTAATAGTCTCCAACCAATTCATATTTCAGCCTCGTGCGTTCATCCATGACAAATCTTTCCATTCGTATAACCTCCTGTTCCTTTCTGCAACCATTGTAGCAGGAGAATTAGCGGAAATCGAATGTACGGGCAGCAAAAAGCGCCGTCTCGGGATCACTCCCAAGACGGCG